>Ga0194123_10000577_pt1:0-15000 | contig 67601 bp, 57 predicted proteins | sample TA2MahsurfametaG_5_FD_155479 | JGI IMG/M metagenome (GOLD analysis project Ga0194123, IMG submission 155479) | Freshwater microbial communities from Lake Tanganyika, Tanzania - TA2015023 Mahale A surface | ecosystem: Environmental > Aquatic > Freshwater > Lake | place: Tanzania: Lake... | reverse complement strand
GGGAAGGCCTCGGCCAACATTTCGGTTTGCACGGCTCCAAGGCATAGTGCGTTGAACGAAAAACCGTCGGATCCGAGTTCCGCCTGAAGGCTTTCAGCCAATCCCGCCATAGCCATCTTGCTCGTCGCGTAGGCCAAAAGGCCTGGGTACTTGGACGCGCCTTGGTATCCGCCCATGCTGCTAATGAAAACCGTGTGCGCGCCCGGGGCAAAGTGCGGAAGTAGAGCTTGCACCAGCAGCGCGGGGCCCGACCAGTTCGCCAAACCCATGCTGGCGAAGTCCTCAGGAGTAAGTTGAGTAAAGGGTTTTGAAACCAAGGCTCCGGCATTCAGCACGAGGCCGTCGAGCGAAATGCCGTTGAGCTGGTGGGCGAACGCTTCCCTAGACTCTGAAGAAGTATGGTCGAGCACGTAGGTGTGGCAGCCCGCTAGGGTAAACGGAGTCCGCGAAGTGGCGTGCACCGCATGTCCTTGGGCCGCAAGGGCAAGGGCGGTTTCGCGCCCAATTCCGCGCGAAGCACCGGTCACTAAAAATTGCTTCATGGTACCGAAACCGATGTTGATTGGCAACCGCAGGCACCGCTGCAGGCTGGTTGGGGAAGAATGCGAACGACGAGGGCGAGCACGCTCCACCAAAAGGCTGTCCAAAGCACTACCGCTATCATATTATATAGTAAGGTATGAAATGAAGCGGAATGCAGACCACGCCGCCACGTAGGCGACCCCGGCATAGGCGGCGAACTGCAGCAGCGCAAACCGCCAACTCCGGGTCTCGCGCACGACCACGGCCAGCGTACTCATGCATTGTAAGGCAAAGGCATAGAACAGAAGCAGCGAAACGCCTACGGCCAAATTGAAGTAGGGCTTACCGGTTGAGGGGTTGATTTCTTCGGCCATCCGCTCACGAACGGGCGCGATGTCGTCGCCATCCACACTGTAAAGGGTAGCCATCGTGCCGACAAACACTTCGCGCGCTACAAACGATGAGGCAATGGCGACCGAGATTTTCCAATCGTAGCCCAACGGCGCGAGCGCTGGCTGAATTCCGCGGCCTATGCTGCCCAGATAGCTTTCTTCGATGGGCATCGGTTCATATTCCGCACTAAAGTTGGGTAAGCCCTTAGGACCGCTGTTGGCTAAAAACCAGAGCACCACGCTGATCGAAACGATGATTTTTCCTGCCTCCACCACAAAGGACTTCGAACGGGTCCATACCGCGGTAAAAACGTTTCGGCCAATGGGCATGCGGTAGGGCGGCATTTCCATAAGAAAGGGGGCGGACTTTTGCTGCGGAACCCAACGGTTCAGCAACGCCGAACCCGCAAGGGCCGCCGCAAACCCCAAGGCATACAGTCCAAACAGCGTCAAGCCTTGCAGGCTGATTCCCATCCAGGGCGCATTGGGAACTACCAATCCAATAATAAGGGCATACACCGGCAGGCGTGCACTGCAGGTCATCAGGGGCGTTACCGCGATGGCAAGCCAGCGTTCGCGCGCCGATTCCATGTTGCGGGAACTCATGACGGCGGGGATGGCGCAGGCGGTACCGCTGACTAAGGGCACCACCGACTTGCCGCTCAGCCCAAAGGGCCGCATGAAGCGGTCCATGATAAACACGACCCGGGCCATGTAGCCGCTTTCTTCGAGTAGGGCAATAAATAGAAAGAGCAGAGCGATCTGCGGAAGAAAAATAAGCACCCCTGCCACGCCCGGCACGAGTCCGCTCGTCAAAAAGTGATTGAAAAATCCCGCGGGAAGTGCGGCGTTGAGCCAAGCGGAAAGCCGGGCGATTCCCCCGTCAATGGCGTCCATGGGGGCCGAAGACCCATAAAAGAGGGCCTGAAACAAGACGAACAGCACGCCGAACAAAAGCACACTTCCCCAGATGGGGTGGACCACGAGTCGATCAAAGCGCGCGGCGGCCCGGCGGTCGCGCACGGGGTCGTAATGGTACACCTTGCGCAGCCACTGATTGACCCAGCGGTAGCGCTGTATGGCTTCGTCGGCCCGTGCCCGCTCCGGACTGCGGCCCGACTCGCGCACCTCTGCGGCAAATTCGGGGTCGCTCAATCCGTCAAGCCACGCCCGGTAGGTCAGGCCGGCCCCAATACACTCCTGCTTTTTTTGCAGCCAGGGCAGGTGCGCTCCGGCCGGTTGAAAAAAGGGCGCTTGCTTGCTCGGCTTGGCCGAACCAATCGCTTCGCGAAGCTCGTCAAAGCCCAGGCCCGTGCGGCTGTTTACCGGCACGACCCGAACCCCGAGTGCGGCTTCCAATGCGGGTAAATCAAGCTGCGCCCCCCGGCGTTCCATTTCGTCGACCATAGTCACCGCGAGTACCGCGGGAAAACCCAAATCAAGCACCTGGGTGAAGACAAACAAGCAGGTCTTGAGGTTGGTGCCGTCGGCCAGCCCCACGACGACGTCGGAACGCTCGGCTTCTGAGGTCGTGGTCAAGGCATTCAGCACGACGCGTTCGTCGTCCGACGAGGGGTGCAGGCTGTAGACCCCAGGTAGGTCAACGACCTCGGCGAGGGTGTTGCTGCCCAACTTGGCCAAACCCAAGTGCTTTTCCATGGTCACGCCGGGGTAATTCCCAACCTTTTGGTTTAAGCCCGTCAGCCGGTTAAACAGCGACGACTTGCCCGTGTTCGGGCGGCCGATCAGGGCCACGCGGAGCGCGCGCTTAGGCGTCATGGGGCTCTGTAATGGGAATCAACTCAGCTAGTTCGCGGCGCATGCTCACCAGAGTACCCTGTACTCGAAAACACAACGGATCCCTAAATGGAGCGGCAAACACCAGTTCCACTTCTTCACCCGGCAGGCAACCCATTTCAAAGAGCTTCACGGGAAGCTCCACGGGTGCCTGCAAAATTAGGGCCTTCTGCCCCACTCCAAGTTCCGAAAGTTTCATGCCTCCAAGGTACAATAGGACGCCAGCAGCGTTGGGGTATTTAGATTCATTCTAATTGTGCGTGCTGGGGCTAAAAAAGGGCGGAACCTTCCGCCCTCTCATTAATTAAAGGATCAGCGATAGCGGGCGCTCGAGGTAGCCCTTGACGCTGTTCAAAAAGGCAGCACCCGTAGCGCCGTCAATGACCCGGTGGTCGCAGCTGAGGGTCATCTTCATGACCTGGCCGGGGACTACCGCTCCGTTTTTCACTACCGGCACGTCCTGAATTCCGCCCACGGCCAGAATGGCGGCATCGGGCGGATTGATGATGGCGGTAAACTCTTCAATCCCAAACATTCCAAGGTTTGAAATTGTGAAGGTGTTGCCGGCCCAATCGCTGGGCTGCAGCTTTTTGTCTTTGGCTTTTTGGGCAAAGCTGCGGACTTCAGCCGAAATGTCGGCCAATCCCTTGGCGTCGGCGTGGCGGACCACCGGCACGAGCAGGCCATCTTCCACGGCCACCGCTACCCCGACGTGCACGTCGTAGTTGGTGCGAACGCTATCGCCCATCCACGAAGAATTGACCGCCGGGTGTTTTTTGAGTGCTTTGGCCACGGACTTAACCACGAGATCGTTGAACGAGATCTTCACGTCACCTGCGGCATTGATTTCGCTGCGCGCGGCGGCGGCGGCCGACATGTCGACCGCAATCGTCAAGTAGAAGTGCGGCGCGGTAAACTTCGATTCGGCCAAACGCTTGGCAATCGTTTTGCGCATTTGCGAAATGGGCGTGTCCACGTGGCCGGAGCTTGGGTACGAAACCGTAGAAGCCACGGCGCTCGATCCGGCACTTGCCGCAACCGGTGAAGCAGCAGCGAGTTCCACGTCGCGCTTGGTAATGCGACCGCCGTCACCGGTGCCTTGAACGCTCGCGAGGTTAACCCCTAATTCTTGGGCCAGCGAACGGGCAAGCGGTGAGGCCTTAAGTCGCGCATCTCCCGACGAAGGTACCGCTACAGGCGCCGCCGTTGGAACCGCTGAAGGTGGTGCAGCAGGCGCTGGAGCCTCCACTGCCGGGACCGCCTCAACCGCGACGGGCGCGGCCGTTACTGCAGGAGCTGCTGGTGCCGCCGAGGCTCCGCCCGAAAGGAGCGCTGAAACGTCTTCGCCCGCAGCGCCTAAAATCGCCAGAATGCTGTCGACCGGAGCCGTTTGGCCTTCTTGTACCCCAATGTGAAGGAGTACGCCCTCCTGTCCCGGGAACGCTTCAAAGTCCATCGTCGCCTTGTCGGTCTCGATTTCGGCGAGCAGCTTGCCTTCGGTGATCGTGTCGCCCAACTTGGCGTGCCACTTGGCCACCACACCTTCGGTCATGGTGTCGCTCAAGCGCGGCATCGTAATTACTAAGGCCATAACTTATTCAGTAATAAAGGGGTAATCTTCGTCGACGTAGACTTGCTGCCAAAGCTCCTCGGCGTCGGGGTACGGTGACTTTTCGGCAAAATCCACGCATTCGGCCACGAGATCTTTGACGCGGGCGTCAATGGCTTCGAGCTCGGCTTCGGTCGCCCACTTCTTTTTGAAGAGCATGTCTTTCGCCGTCAAAATCGGATCGATTTTTTGGTATTCCGCCACCTCATCTTTGGTGCGGTAGTGCTGGGCATCCGACATCGAGTGGCCCTTGTAGCGGTAGGTGCGGATTTCGAGGAAGCTCGGACCTTCTCCGCGGCGGGCGCGTTCCACGGCTTCGTACACCGCATCGTACACCACCGCCGGATCCATTCCTTCTACTGGTGCGCACGGCATTTCGTAGCCAAGGCCCAGCTTGTAAATGTCGGTGTGGTTCGCCGTGCGTTCCACCGAGGTGCCCATGGCGTATCCGTTGTTTTCCACGATGAAGACCACCGGAAGCTTCCACAGCATGGCCATGTTAAACGTTTCGTGCAGGGAGCCTTGACGCACCGCGCCGTCGCCCATGTAGCACAGGGTTACGTGCTTCTTATCCAGGTACTTGTCGGCAAACGCCATTCCGGCTCCGAGCGGAATTTGGCCGCCCACAATGCCGTGTCCGCCAAAAAAGTTGTGTTCCTTTGAAAACATGTGCATCGAGCCGCCCTTGCCGCGCGAGGTACCGTCGACTTTCCCGAGCAATTCTGCCATGATTTTGCGGGGATCCACACCCAAACCAATCGGCTGAACGTGGTTTCGGTAGGCCGTAATCATTTTGTCGCCCGGCTCCATGGCCAACAGCGAACCGGCAAGCACGGCCTCTTGTCCGTTGTAAAGATGCAGGAATCCGCGAATTTTTTGCTGGATGTACAGCGCTGAGGTCATGTCCTCAAACTTGCGCCAGAAGAGCATGTCTTCGTACCACTTGAGGTAAACCTCCTTGGTGAGCTTCTTTTTTGCCATGGTCAAATCGCGCCTGAATGCGCGGTGCAAAAGTAAGGTTTGACGACGATACGATCTTGCCGTAGTTCGTACACTAACCCCCTACTTCATGATTTGGTTCAAATCCACGAGCGCACTGAAGCGAATCGTGTTTTCGAGCGGAGACCGAACGGTCTGGTCCGCCGGGAACAGGTAGGCAAAATCGAGTCCGATGAGGTTGTAGCGCACGCCAAATCCCAGGGTGAAAAAGCGGCGGTTTCCTTTGGTCACGTCCTCGTGCTGGTAGCCCGCGCGGACCGCAAACTGGTCGTTGTACCAGTACTCGCCGCCCACATTGACCATGAACTCGCGCATCAGTTCCTTAAACCCATCGGGCTTGGCCGTAGGGTCCCAAGACTGAATGATGCCCGGGATCACGCCGATCTTGTCGTCCTTGCCCGCCAAAATTTCGCTGCGGTCGCCGTCGTTGTCGGCGTCGAGCACGTCGCGTTCGGGCTTGGTCGGAACCATCAACTTATTGATGTCGGTGAGGAGCGTGAGCCGGTTGTACTTGTCCAACTTCCAGTTGAACCCCCCGCCCAAGCGCATGTTCGTCGGAATAAAGTCGGCCTCGCCGCTCTCCGAGTACTTGATTTTGGCCCCGATGTTCGACAAGGTGAGTCCGCCCACCCACTGTCCGCGCTGGCCGTCGGGCATGCTGAATTCGTCGCCTTGGTAAAACATGCTGATGTCGGTGGCCACCGTTTGGCCGACTTTCGTGAGCTGTCCGCCGACCACCTGTCCTTGCGCCAAGTCCGAAAGCGCGTAGCGCAGCGAAACTCCGCCCGAAAAATGGTCCGAAAGTTTGAGCGCATAGGCCACGTCGAGGGCCATTTCGTAGGGGCGGTAGGTACCCTGCTCTTCGCCCTGCTCGTTGCGGAACGTGATTTCGCCCAGCGAAAAGTACCGCAGGCTCGCGCCCACGCCGCCGCGCTCCCCAACGCCGGCCGCCACGTTGGCAAACATGAGTTCAACGTCGGGAACCAGGCGGCGCAACCACGGCGTGTACGATAGTCCGCCATAAACATTGCCCTTGCCCACAAAAGCGAGCTTAGCGGGATTCCAGAAGATGGCGTTGGCATCAGGACTCAATCCGATACCGGTATTGGCCATGCCCCCCGAGCGCGCGTCGGGTCCAATGTTGAGCATGGGCATCGCCGTCGTGACCACATTGAGGTCGTTCAAGCGATCGTAAAACGTTTGTGCTCGGAGCGACCCGCAGGCCAGCACCGCCGAAAAGCTTAAGAAAAGTGCGCGAGTATGATTCATAGAGAACGGCAAATATAGGGTGTAGGCTTAGGGGCGAATTAAGATGAGCCGGTCGACTTGGTGCACCACTTGGCCGTCGCGGGGACGGACTACGCGAACCTTGGCGAAGTACCAACCGTTGGGTAGCGGAGCCCCGCTGGGCGTCGTAGCATCCCAGTCGGGCGCCTGCAGTACCGACGTTGTGGCCATGCCAATCCACTGATATCCCCAAACCGCTCGGCCCGAAGCATCGCTTACGGTCCAATCGACCTTTAGACTGTCACCGGCGGAATTGTGCTCGACCTGCCAATGCGTCCAGCCTGGACTGGGATTGGGAAAGAGCCGAACGGCCCCGAGCTTGAGTTGTTCGCGGGAAAGCACCACGAAGTCAACGCTTGCCTGGCTCGGATTATTGTACGTGTCCCAAGCCCGAACAGTAAATCGGTGCATACCATCTTCCAAATCATGAAAGGGCCATGTTGCTGATCCGCGCTGGTAGGTGTTGGGATCGGCCTGGTACCGGTCGTTCATAACGAGCGGCTCACTCCAATTTTCGTCGAGGAAGCCAACCAAATCGTGGCCAATACCTGCGCCAATCGCGTTGATTCCGTTGGGATCCGCTAAACGAACTAAGCCCACGGGATGTGCCCCAGTAATTCCTCCAGAAACAAAATTGGTATCATCCATGAATACACCGATCAGCGGTCCAGCGGTATCCAAGGGAGCATCGCTCGCTAAGTCCCCTAGCCAGAACGAAGAATTTGCACCTGCGGCATCCCGATCGGTGCTTTGAGCATACGAAAGAAGCTTGCCTTGGCCCCAAGCGAGCACGACATCTAGAGGCATGCGCCACTCAGCCGAAAACTGGCCAGCTTGTACGTCGACCGTGCCTTGGTAGGCCAACTGGTTCCGAAACGCATAAGATGCCTCGTAGCCCACATTGTCATTATCGAGCATTTGTTTAGGCTGAACCTTATCGTACAGCCGCAACCGCGCCTCACCTTCAAAGCTGGAGTCTAGGCTTCCGTCGCTGCGAAGTACCGAACCCCGCAAGCGCACCAGGTCGAGTGCTCTCAGGCTATCAGATGCAACCCATTGGTTTAAAGTCGGTCGGTATACTTCTAATCGGTTGAGGCGAAGTTGCTGTTCTGGTCCATTTAGTCGAAGTGCCGGATCTCCTAGCAACGTAAAACGAAGCTTATCGCCCGCGCTCACAGAGTTTTTCGCCTTTTTAATAATCTGACCCAGGGTTTGGTAGGCTCCGTTTTCTTTCTGCAAAACCACATTAAAGACGCTATCAGTCAAAAGCGTCGCCCCACCCACAAATACCGCCCGAGTGGTCGTAAGCAGGGCAATCGCACCCCCCTCGGGGTTATTCATCAACTCCTCACCCGCCGAGGTCCTGAGCGGATCATCGTAGCGAGAAAACTCACAGGTAACCGTAATAAATAGCGGCAAAAAGCTACGATTCGAAAAATTTCGACAGTCGTCGATTTGCAGAATATCCTCACTTGCCCAGTTTACCTCACCCCCGTGGCCGATGTAGGTAGTAATAAGGTTGCCCTCGTTTACCGAGCGGAGCAAATCCTCGCGAAGCTTTGGGTAGGACTGGTTTCCCGCACTAGACACTTGCGCATAACCGTCTGCAAATAATTTGCGAACGTCGAACTCCGCATGCTGCGTGTCCACCCGTTCGGCAATTCGGTCTGCCACCAACGTCAAAACCTGCTCCCAATCTTCGTCCACGTCGTCAGCGACAAACTGCACCCGCTGCCGCCACGGGCCCATAGACTGCTGCGGATCAGCATATCGGCGGATTTTGGCCACCACTCCGCGCGCTTGATCCAGCGAATTCACTGGAATGCGGCCGATTCCGAGGTCGAGCGTGGAGGCCGCAAGGTTGGCGCCTTCGCCCGGGTCGAGGTAGCCATAGACGTCGTCCGAAACAAACGACGTTTTGATGCTCATGCTCGACGGCGACTGGTAAGCCGGAACCCAGTTTTGCTTGGGCGTCAACCGCCCCTTGTAGTCGTAGGAGGCGTCGCCAAAAAGCAGTAGGTACTGCAGCTTGGTGGAGTCCGCCGAGCGCGACCAAAGCATGCGCAGAAGGTTGCGCAGCCCCATAAGGTCCTGAACGCCCCCAGAAAACTCGCGGTAGGCTTGGGCCACATCGACTACGGCAACCTTTAGCCCGCGGGCGCGGTGAAGGTCAGCGAGGTCTTCGGCAGCCGGCAGAAACTCGTTGGGAGCATAAATCACGTAGTCCACTGAAGGCATTCCGTGAAGATTTTGGTTCGGAATCCGACTGCCCAACGTCGGCGTTCGGGCCGCCTCCGGAGCAATGTACCACACAACGTGGGCCGAATTTGGCGCAAGGGTTCGGCTTGCGGGATCAAGGTTTGCAACATCCAGGGCGCTGCCGTCTGAGCGCGTCCGCCAAATCCACGTCCCCGCAGGGGCCGTCGGAAGCTGTCGGGCCGAGTCCGCGGGCAAAAAGCGGTAAGCTTGAATGCTGCCCGCCGAAAACACGAAGGGGGCGTCGGACTGAACGGCTACGTAATCGATCCACGCCTTAGCCGCGGGGTTCGCGCTACGCTCCAGCTCCACCGTCGCAGTTCCCCAGGCGGCGCCAACAGAAACCTGAGTCCACGACTGCGTAAACTGGCGGGCGTACGTGTCCCCGTTCACCCCCGAAACCGTTTGAAACGTGCTGCTTCCGACAAAACCCTGGCCGGTGCTTAATTGAAGTTTGGGGCCAAAAACCGTCGAGCGCCCAGCGCCCGATAAAATAAATCGGGCCACCGACTGCCCGTCGAGGCGCGAAAGCCCTAAGTCAACCTGCTTGCTCAAGCTGTAATCCAGCACGTCGCCAAACCAGGCTCGGCCGCTACCTACAAGGTTGACCGCATCGAGTTCGCTCCACGCCACATACTGGTAGCGGTTGACGGGGCGCACTGGCCCAGTAGGTGTTGAGTAGGCCGGCATCGCGCGCCCACCCTCGGTGGTAGTCACGAAGTACGTTTGGGCGTCAGAATAAGGATGATTGGGCCGAAGCCAGCGGTTCGAGACGCTGTCGAACGCCCACACATGCGGACTTTGACCTAAAAAGTAAACAAATTCGGTTGCGGACAACTGCCCGTCTCCACCATCTTCAATGCGAATCGGAAGCGCAAAAAGGTCACTCGGCTTCCCGGTGGATGAATTAAGCTCACTGAGCACGCCGGCCGGACGCCCCCAAATGCCCAGGTTGGCCGTTGCAAAGGGCGGAGTACCCAGCCCGAGCTGCTGCAAGTCGGCTCCGCTCAGGCGGTAAATATGCTCATCGGTCGTGTACACCTCGGCCCAATTACCCTGACGAAGCACCGACTGGGCGGGCCAAACTTGACCCCAAAGCGGTTCGTTGCCCAAAAGCACCACACCTAAAAGTGCAAGGAAAAACGTACGAAAAAGCCTCATTCTGCGTTCAAAGTTCGTAAAGTCAAACGCGGTTTTTCGAGAAATCGTTTACAAACGCTCGGAAAATCGTATAATTGTGGCTTCTAATGATGCCCTACTCCATGGCCCTACGACGCCTGATTGCGGTCGCCCTCCTAGTGGCTCACGCTTGGTCCGCCCAAGCGCAAGACCCCCATTTCACGCAGTACTACGCGAATCCGCTGTACTTAAACCCCGCATTTGCTGGAGTCAAGCAGTGTCCTCGAGTAACAACTAACTACCGAAATCAATACCCCAGTTTGGGCGTTTATCAGACGTTTTCGGCGTCGTTCGACCAGTACGTTGATGGGTTAAATGGGGGCGTCGGACTGATGATTATGCAGGACGAAGCCGCCAACGGCGACCTTTCGCTCACCGAAGCTTCGGGAATTTATTCCTACCACCTGAAGGTAAACCGCGACTTCATGCTCCTATTTGGCGCCCAAGCGACCTTTCGCCAGCGCTCGCTCAACTGGAACAACCTGACCTTTCCCGACATGATCGATCCGTTTTTTGGATTTGTCAAGCCAACCAATGAGATCCGCCCAGACCAAACGACGGTTCAGCAATTTGACTTGAGCTTTGGGATGCTTGGATTTACGGAACGCTTTTATTTTGGCGCCTCAGCACACCACGTTACGCAACCTAACGAGGCCTTTTTGAGTACGTCCACCCTACCCATTAAGGTGACGGCTCAGGCGGGCGCGACGATTCCGTTGGGGCGCAAGCGCCTGTACAACGACCTGGACAACTTGCTGATTCCGAACATTGTGTACCAAACTCAAGGCGGGGCCCATCACATGACCGCTGGCGTGTCGTTCAACCGTGGTGTGCTCACAGGTGGTCTTGGTTACCGCCAAGCACTCGGAGTCGTGAGCACAAACCCTGATGCGCTGATTGCTATCATCGGAATCGCCCCGAACGACGTTCCTTGGAAGTTCGGTTACTCCTACGATTATACGATTTCAGCACTAGGCAACGTTTTGGGTGGAGCGCACGAAGTTTCGCTTTCATACCAATTCCCCTGCCGTAGCCGCCGTTCGCGCTACAGCGAAGTCAAGTGCCCCAAATTTTAACCTTCCCCACCATGAAGCGTTCTATTTTTTCTTCAACCCTCGCCCTGGGTGCGGTTTTGCTCCTCGCCTCGGGTTGCGCGAAGACCCGTTCGAACTCTACGGGCATGACCTACAACGACCGCAAAAACGGCGGATTTCAAATTAACCTCAAGTACAAGGGCCAAGAAACGGGTCCGGGTCTCGTGTTCATCGAGGGCGGAACCTTCATCATGGGCCGCGTCGAAGAGGACGTCATCAAGGACTGGAACAACCAGCCTCGCCGAGTGACGGTAGCTTCGTTCTACCTCGACGAAAACGAGGTCACCAACGCTGACTACCGCGAATACCTCTACTGGCTTCGCCGCGTGTACGACTACGACTACTACCCCCAGATTTACCAATCGGCGCTGCCCGACACGTTGGTATGGCGCGACAAAATGGGCCTCAACGACATGTACGTGGAGAACTACCTCCGCCACCCGGCCTACAACTTCTACCCCGTGGTAGGGGTGAACTGGGAACAAGCCATGCGCTTTTGCCAGTGGCGCACCGACCGCGTGAACGAGCAGATATTGATTGATAAGGGCATCCTTAACGTGATGAACACCCAGGCGGACGATCAAAACTTCAACAGCGAAGTTTACCTGTACAAGCAAGGCGAGTACACGCAGCAGAACCGCAAAGGCCTAAAGGACCTTAGCCCCGCACAAGTATTTGGCAAAGAAGGTCGCCCCGCTCGCATTGAAGACGGCATTTTGCTGCCGAAGTACCGCCTCCCAACGGAGGCCGAATGGGAGTACGCCGCCTACGCCGAAATCGGACAGCGCGTCTACAACCGCCAAATCGACCGCAACAAGTACACCTGGAACGGTTCGTCGGTGCGCAACAAAAACAAGAAAGTTCAAGGCGACATGCTTGCGAACTACAAGCTTAGCGGCGGCGACAACATGGGTATGGGTGGCTACTTGAACGACCAGGCCAACATCACCATGCAGGTGAAGTTTTACCCCCCGAACGATTTTGGCTTGTACGATATGGCCGGCAACGTAGCGGAATGGGTGCTTGACGTGTACCGTCCGCTCTCGGCGCAAGACATGGACGACCACCGTCCGTACCGCGGTAACGAGTTCAAGACGTTTGACGACAACTACGAAGGTTTGGGTGAGCTTACCGTGCTGACCGAGCCGCAGTACGAGCGCAACGCCAACGGCGACAGCGTACTGGTGCGCCTTCCGGGACAGCTCCCGCAGCGCGCCGTGACGGTTGAAGAAAACCTGAAGCGCCGCAACTACCAGAAGTCAGACTACCGCGATTTCTTGGACGGTGACGTGGAATCGTCGCTCAACTACCGCAACGCCGGTGAAGAAGAGACGGGCGATCAAATGTACAAGTACGGCGAGACGACGCTGATCGGTAACACCACCCGCGTGTTCAAGGGTGGTTCATGGCGCGACCGTGCGTACTGGCTGTCTCCCGGTTCACGCCGCTACCTGGAGCAAGATCAGGCTACCGACTACATCGGATTCCGTTGTGCGATGGACCGCGTAGGATTCCAAAACGAATCGAGCAAGCGCACGAAGTCGTCGCCGAAGCCCAAGCAAGATAAGTTCGTTCGCTACCGCCCGTAGGACAATGAACGAATGGTATGCGCGCTTTGATGCGCGTGTAGGAGTCTGCTCCGACAGCCGCACGTTGGCTTCGGGGCAGATTTTTTTTGCCCTTCGGGGCGCCTCATTTAACGGGAACCTTTTTGCGCCCCAAGCCTTAGCGCTCGGGGCGAGCACGGTGGTGGTAGACGAGCTCGTCGAGGGCCTCAACCCTGAAGATGATCGTGTGGTGCACGTTCCCGACGCCCTGAAGGCGCTGCAGGGCTTAGCGCACTACCACCGGATGAAGTGGGGCAAAACGGTGGTTGGACTGACGGGCAGCAACGGGAAAACAACCGCCAAAGAGCTTTTTGCGCACGTTCTGCAGCAGAAGTTCGCGGTGCTTGCCACCCAAGGAAACCTAAATAACCATATCGGCGTTCCGCTCACCTTGCTGCGCCTGCTGCCCGAGCACGACATTGCCGTGGTCGAAATGGGCGCTAACCACCAAGGCGAAATCGACGAACTCTCGCGCATAGCGGCGCCCAACCTAGGGTACATTACCAACTTCGGCCTGGCCCACCTCGAGGGATTTGGCGGGCCCGAAGGCGTAATCAAAGGCAAGTCGGAACTCTACCGCTACCTCGCAGAAACGGGTGGACGTGCCCTCGTGTACTACGGCGACGCACGCCAGCTCGCCGAATGTACCAGTGCGCGTTCGGTATTTGGCGAAGGACTGAAGTTTGCGGCAAACGAGCACGGACAAATGAGGGTCGAATGGAACCGCCAGTGGGCGCAAAGCCACCTAATTGGTGATTTTCAGGACCGTGCGCTGGCCGCCGCCGTAGCCCTAGGCGCCCACCTTGGCCTCAGCGACGACGAGGTAGCTCGGGGGATTGAAGCCTACGTTCCGAACAACAACCGCGGCGAATGGCGCAGCATCAACGGCTACCAGGTCTTTATGGACGCCTACAACGCCAACCCCAGCAGCATGGAGGCTAGCCTGCGCAACGCAGCGCCGCGTCTGGAGCCCGAGGATACCGTGTACGTCGCTGGGGATCTTTTTGAGCTCGGAGGTTACGCCGCTGAGGCCCACCAAAAAATGGTCGACCTCATGGTGGCGCTTGGAATCACCCGAGCGGTGCTTGTGGGACCCCTTTTTGAAGCCACCCGTCATCCGTACACCTCGGTACGAAGCACCGAAGAGCTCGCCCAAGAATGGCGCAGGAATCCGCCTAAGTGCGGCCGAATTTGGGTGAAGGGCTCTCGCGGAATGGCGCTTGAGCGCGCCATCGCAGCCCTCGGGCCGGAGGCTTAGAGCGCGTAGCGAATTCCGCTCGATAGCGAAATCCAAAGTGGATACTCCTTGTATGCCGTGGTCGGGGTCGCTTCAAACTCCGTAAAACCGTTGTCGAGGCCTACCAGGCCGAACCAGCTCCAGTTTTCGTTGAGCTTTAACGATGAGCCAAGTTCGATACCCGCAGACGTCATGGTGCGCGCCACTTCGGTCGAAATCCCGTCGCGCTGCACCGATTGGAGCCGGCGGTAGGCAATGGGAACCCAAACTTCAAGGGTTGTTACATCAGACACTTCGGTGGCAAAGCCCAAGCGGCCCCGAAGTAAGAGGTAGTTGCTCTGGGTGCGGAGCAGGGTTTCGCGGTCCGGACCTTGGCGGTAGGCAAAGTTGCTCTGAGCCACATCAACCCCGAGGCGAAAGGGCTTAATGTTCGCGTTCAACGCGAGGCCGTAGGCTCCGCCCAGCGAACCACGAAACAAGTCAGTGACCTCTGGCTGGGTGCCCACCACCTCGCCCACAGTGCGCCGAAATACCGTGTTGGCCTGCACGAACGGGGCAATAGACAGGCTTCGCTCGCGCACGTCGCTGTCGGTGTAGTAAACCTGAGCCGTAAGGCTCGTGCCAACCAGCAGGGCGGCTGTAACTATGCTAAATTTTGCCATTTTTCGTGGAATGCGGTAAGTAAGTTAGAGATTCCGGCGGGATTTTTTCCTCCGGCCGAAGCATAAAAGTCTTGGCCTCCGCCGCCGCCTTGAATGTGGGCCCCCAGTTCGCGCACCCAGTTGCCCGAATGGACCTTGGCCACGGCTTGCGCTCCAGCGGCTAGATGGGCCTGGGCTTTTCCGTCTTCTTCGATCGCCACGAGAATCACCAGGTCGGGGTTGGCCTTGGTCAGGCTAAAAACAAGGTCCTTGGCTGCTGCGGCGCCCAAAGGGAGCTGAGCGGCTACCCAACGGAGGCCCGCATGCTGCGCGGCGTCGCGGAGCAGATCTCCCTCGGCACCCGCGGCCTGCGCGCGCTG
>Ga0194123_10000568_pt1 | contig 68310 bp, 65 predicted proteins | sample TA2MahsurfametaG_5_FD_155479 | JGI IMG/M metagenome (GOLD analysis project Ga0194123, IMG submission 155479) | Freshwater microbial communities from Lake Tanganyika, Tanzania - TA2015023 Mahale A surface | ecosystem: Environmental > Aquatic > Freshwater > Lake | place: Tanzania: Lake Tanganyika... | reverse complement strand
AGTCGTCGTACAGGTCGCCCCAGGCCTTGAAGTCATCGACGCGGCAGTCCATGGTGATTCCAGCGTGCGACCAGGCGAGGAACGCGACCGAGATGCCGGTCGCGGCACGGTTGGCGAACAATGCGTCGACGCCGTCGATGGAGAGAACCGGCATCGCGCCGCCGTCTCGGTACAGGTCGATCGAGGCGCCGAACCCGGTCGAGCAGACCATGCGGTAGTCGAACTCCCCGGACCCGATCAGGCAGGAGGCCGAATCCACCACCTGGCCGCCCTTTCGCACAGACATCACCAGCCGCCGGGAGCTGCTGTTGCGGATCACCTCGATGTTGATGCCGTCCTGGTAGCCGGTGGTGGCGGTGAACGCGCCCCAGCCCATGGCGATGCCGGCACGCCCGGACAGGGCGGCGTCGGCCACGGTGGAGATGATCGACCGCTGCGTCCAGTCGACGACGAACCCGTCGTTCCAGTCGAAGCGCTTGGTCAGGCGGTACGAAGCGGAGCTGGCGACGCCGCGTCCCTCGAAACGGAGCTTGCCGGACGCCTCGCGGACCTTGCAGCCCATCGAGTTCGAAGACTCCTGCTCAAGCCACAGGGTGGCGTTGCGGGTGGTGTCGTTGAAGGCGTCGGGAATCCTGTCCGCCTTGGCCATCGCGCCGAGGAGCGACGAGGCCGCCACGGCGGCCACGATCAACATGCGAGCAGGACGCGACACGGGCGATGCGGTGGACATTGGGACCTCTCGGGAGTGACCTTCGCACGGACGGCAGAGCAGGGCCAACGGGCGGCCGCTCTCGAAAGAGACGACTGGCGCCGCAGGGATACATCGATCGCGACGCCCTGCAACGGGGAGGCGCCAACCAGCGATCTCCTGGAACTAATACATGCATTATAGGACTCTTTGACTCTGCCATCCTTCGGGACCGCGCCTCAAGGGCTTCGGGAAAGCGATGCCCCGCCAGTCGCAAAGACGAGGCCCGCGCTTCCCAAACGAAAGGGCCCGCGGACGGATCCGCGGGCCCTTGGGGTTGTTGTTGACGTCCGCGATAAAGAGGTGCGGGGCTGCCCCGGACACCATTTAGTAGCGGTAGTGGTCCGGCTTGTACGGGCCGTCCTGCGGCACGCCGATGTACTCGGCCTGGTCCTTGCGCATCTCGGTGAGCTTGGCGCCGAGCTGCTTGAGGTGCAGCCGGGCAACCTTCTCGTCGAGCTTCTTGGGCAGGGTGTAGACCTTCCTCTCGTACTTCTTGGGGTTGGAGAAGAGCTCGATCTGCGCGATGACCTGGTTGGTGAAGCTTGAGCTCATCACGAAGCTCGGGTGGCCGGTGGCGCAGCCGAGGTTCAGCAGGCGGCCCTCCGCAAGCATGATGATGCTCCTGCCGTTCGGGAGCTTCCACTCGTCGACCTGCGGCTTGATGTTGACGCACTTGGCGCCCGCTACCTTCTTCAGGCCGGCCATGTCGATCTCGTTGTCGAAGTGGCCGATGTTGCCGACGATGGCGTTGTGCTTCATCTTCAGCATGTCCTCGGCACGGATGATGTCCTTGTTGCCGGTGGCGGTGATGAAGATGTCCGCGGTCGGGAGCACGTCCTCCAGGGTCACGACCTCGTAGCCCTCCATGCACGCCTGCAGCGCGCAGATCGGGTCGATCTCGGTGACCTTGACGCGGCAGCCCTGGCCGCGCAGGCTCTGGCAGCTGCCCTTGCCCACGTCGCCGTAGCCGAAGACCACGGCGACCTTGCCGGCGAGCATCACGTCGGTGGCGCGCATGATGCCGTCGACCAGCGAGTGCCGGCAGCCGTAGAGGTTGTCGAACTTGCTCTTGGTGACCGCGTCGTTGACGTTGATCGCCGGGAAGAGGAGCTGGTTGAGCTCCTGCATCTGGTAGAGGCGGTGCACGCCGGTGGTGGTCTCCTCGGTGACGCCCTTGATGTTGCCGGCGGTGGCGGTCCAGTAGCCCGCGTGCTTCTGCTGCAGCGCGCACAGGAGCTGCAGGATCACCTGGTACTCCTCGCTGTCCTCGGAGGTCGGCGTGGGAACGCTGCCCTGCTTCTCGAACGCGAGGCCCTTGTGGACGAGGAGCGTCGCGTCGCCGCCGTCGTCGAGGATCATGTTCGGGCCCTTGCCGTCGGCGAAGTGGAGCGCCTGCCAGGTGCACCACCAGTACTCGTCGAGCGACTCGCCCTTCCACGCGAACACCGGGATGCCCTTCGGGTTGTCCGGGGTTCCGTTGGGGCCCACGGCGACGGCGGCCGCGGCGTGGTCCTGCGTGCTGAAGATGTTGCAGCTGCACCAGCGCACCTCGGCACCGAGCTCGACGAGGGTCTCGATGAGGACCGCGGTCTGGATGGTCATGTGCAGGCTGCCGATGATGCGGGCGCCCTTCAGCGGGTGCTTGCCCTTGTACTCGGCACGCAGCGCCATCAGGCCGGGCATCTCGACCTCGGCGAGCTCGATCTCCTTGCGGCCGAAGCGGACGGTCTCCGGCGACAGGTCCTTCACCTTGAAGGGAGGGAACTCCGTCAGCGAGAGGCGCGGGTTGGTGAGGAACGGGTTGCTTGTGGCGGTGGTAGTGGCGGTTGCGGTCATGGTTGTCCTTTCATCCGTTCATCCGGATGGAAGCATGACTATAGCCGCAATCCCGTGCAAGGGGGCAAAAACCCCGGGATTTCCGGTCCAAGGGCCGAGAATCAGCGTCCGCGGTGGCAGCAGGGCCACATCCGTGGGATGCTCCCGACACGAAGACCGTCCGCCTGAGCGTGGCCGTGGCCCTTTCCGCCGCATCGTGCGCCCCGAACCCGCGCGACCGGTGCGAGACTTCGCCGAACGACGGCAGCGTCAACGCGAACAGCGCGGACATCGTGGGCAACCCGGCAATGCCGTCCAACGCGCCGAAGCCGGGAAAGTGAGCGCGCGCCCCGGGCCGGGGGCGCCTCCGATCACCCGCGCACCAGCAACGCCGCGAAGAGGCCGGGCCCCTTCCCCGCGGGATCGGGCCGGAGGCGGGCGTGGCGCGTCACGCGAAGCCCCGAACCCGCGCTGACGCGGGCGAGGTCCGCCTCCGAGAAGCCGAGGTGCCGGTGGCCCATGGTCTGGCGATAGCCATCGCGGTCGTGCGTGGCCATGTCCACAACCAAGAGCGAGCCGCCGGCGCGCAGGCACGGCGCGAGCGCGCGCAGCACTGCCGCGGGATCGTCCACGTGGTGGAGCACGAGCATCAGCACGCCGAGGTCCGCCTCGCCCGGCGACACGGGCGGCGCCAGGAGGTCGCCCTCGCGGAAGTCCACGTTGGCGAAGCGCGCCAGCCGGCGCCGCGCGGCCTGGAGCATGGATGGCTCCCGATCGACCGCGATCACGGTGCGCACCACGGGCGCAAGCCGCTCGGCCGCCTCGCCGGTGCCGCAGCCGAAGTCCACGGCCACCGAGTCCGCGGGAAGGAGGCCGAGCAGCGCGTCCGCGACGAACGACTCCCCGAAGAGCTCGCGGCGCAGCGAATCCCAGTCGCCGCCGAGGCGGCCGAAGAAGGTCCGGCTGTCGACGCGGCGCGCGGCAAGCACCTCCGCGAGGCGGGCATCGTCCTCCTCGAACGAGGGCGAGGGGCCCAGGTGCTCCCGGCTCATGCGCCAGAGCTCCCGCATGTCGGGACGGAGCGCGGCGGAGTCGAGACGGAAGAGGCTCTGCGTTCCCTCGGCGCGCTTGGCCACCCAGCCCTGCTCGAAGAGCGGCTTGAGGTGACGGCTGACCGTGCTCTGCGGCAGCTGCAGCGCGCGGGCAAGTTCCCCCACGCCGAGTTCCTCGCGCTCGAGGAGGCGCAGCATCCGGAGCCGGGCGAGGTCGCCGAGCGTGCCCAGCCAGCTCAGCCAGCGCTCGCGCGGTGTTGCGGGTTCCGGGGGCATCGGTGCATGCGGTGGGTCAGGGACCCAGGTCGACGGCCGTGTCCTTGTTGCGAGCCACGTTGTGCGCGGCCAGCGCATCGGCGATGCGCGGATCATCGGGCAGGATGCCGTAGGCCTGGCGCAGGCGCCGGATGCCGTCGGACTCGCGGCCGAATCGGAACGAGAGGTCCGCGGCGCGCATGTACGGCTCGATGGAGGGGCGCTGGCCCGGGAGGGGCTCGTTCACCTTGATCGCATCGACGGCGGAGGTTGCCGCGGTGTCCGGGTCGCCGGAGGCCTCGGCGATGCGGCTCAGCGCAAGGTACGCGCGCCAGGAACGGAAGTCCTTGCCGAAGGCGCGCAGCAGCTGGTACGAGTCCTTGACGTCCTTCTGCGCGGCCATGCACTCGGCGAGGCCGATGCACACGTCCTCGTTCGAGGGCTGCAGGCGGTAGGCACGGTCGAGCGCGCGGCGCGCGTCCTCGAGCTTGCCCTGGCCGAGCAGCGCACGGCCGTAGGCAAACTGCGCGCGCCAGTCGCCGGGGTTCTTCTGCACGACCGGCTCCACCGCCGCGGCGGCCTCGTCGTAGCGGCCGTAGCGGAGCCGCTCGTCGGCCTCGTTGGCGCGGGCCTCGGAACTGCCGGTCGAGGCACAGCCGGCCGCGAGCAGCAGCCCGAGCGCGAGCGGAAGGATGGCGGGTGCGAATCGTGAGCGTCCGTGCGAAGCGATTGCGTCGAGCATGTGCCCTCCTGGCAGCGACTGCATCCGCGAGGGACATGCCTCGGGATCCGTGGGATGATATCGCCGTGCAGGACGCCATGCCCACAGCGCCCGCCCCGCTTCCGGCCGCCGTGATCCGCCACGAAGGCGCCCCGGCCGGCGACCACTTCGACGTGCTTCTTGCCGTGCGGACGCCGAGTGGCGACGACGACCGCGCCTGCGCCACCTGGCGCGCCGCGCACGACCCCGCCGCCCTGCCGCCCGGCAGCGTGCTTGCGGTCGAGCCGATCCCGGCGCACCGCGCGCGCTACCTGCGGCTGGGTGCGCCCGAGGCGCTCTCCGGGGGCCGGGGGACGGCAGTGCCGGTTCGGCGCGGGTCCTGGCGCACTGCCCGCGACGGCGCCCTCGAGTTCTCGTGGGACGACGGCACGCGGACCCGGGTGGCGCCGGAGTCGATGACCCTCTGGAGGATCGCCTGACATGACGATGGAGACCATGGTCCTCGCGCTGGTGATGGCCGTGCTCGGCGGCGGGTGCCTGGTGCTCACGCTCCTCACGCTCCCGGGCAACTGGCTGATCGTGCTGCTTGCCGCGGGCGTGCAGGGCTGGGCCATGGCCGCGGGCAAGCCGCTCCCCTACTCCGGATGGACGCTCGCGGCGATCGCGGCGCTTGCGCTCGCGGGCGAGCTGGCGGAGATGGGCATGGGCGCAGCCGGTGCCCGCGCAGGCGGGGCCCGCGGGCGGGGCGTCTGGGGCGCGGTCCTCGGGTCGATCGTCGGGGCGCTGGCAGGCACGGTGCTCCTCGCGTTCATCCCGCTCGCGGGGACGCTCGTGGGGGCACTGGCCGGCGCGGCGATCGGCGCGTTCATCGGCGAACTGACCTACGGCGACCGGCGCGCAAGCAGCCTGGTCCTCCCGGCGGCCGGCGCCGCGGCGGGACGGTTCGCGGGGCTCCTGGTGAAGTTCGCCGTGGGCGCGCTGGCGTGGGTGCTGCTCGTCGGCGGCGCGCTGTGGCCCTGACGCGGCGGCGATAGAGTGGTCGGCGCGTGCTCCTCCTGATCGACAACTACGACTCGTTCACGTTCAACCTGGTGCAGCGATTCGCGGAGATCGATCCCGCGCTGCGCATCGAGGTGGTGCGCAACGATGCCATCGACGCGGCCGGCGCGGAGGCGCTGCGGCCGACGCACCTGGTGATCTCGCCGGGCCCGTGCACCCCGCGCGAGGCCGGCGTGAGCGGCGAGCTCCTCATGCGCTTCAAGGGGCGCATCCCCGCGCTCGGCGTGTGCCTCGGGCACCAGGCGATCGGGCACTGCCACGCGATGACGGTGCGACGAAACGACGTGGCCGTGCACGGCAAGACGAGCGAAATGCTGCACGACGGGCGCGGCGTGTTCGCCGGGCTGCCGAACCCGATGGTCGCCACGCGCTACCACTCGCTGGTGATCGACCCCGACACCGTGCACCCGGACTTCGAGGTGTCGGCCAGGACCGCGCGCGGCGAGATCATGGGGATCCGCTGGAAGGCGCCGCCGGGCGCCGCGCCGCTCGAGGGCGTGCAGTTCCACCCGGAGAGCTTCCTCACCGAGCACGGCCCCGCGCTGCTTGCGAACTTCCTGCGGATGCGGCCCGCCGCCGTCACGCCCTCGGCGTGAAGCTCATGCCGCTCTCGACGTAGAAGTTGAGCATGTCGCCGGTCTGGAACGACCCCGCGCCCTGGGACGGCTCCAGCGTCACCCACGCCGGGAAGGCAAGGTCGAGGAGCACGGCGTTCGCGTCGAGGTCGACCGCGAGCACGCGGCCCTGCACGACGCGCGGCGCGCCCCAAACGGGCTCGATGAAGCAGCCGCCCGCGGTTGCCTGCCACGCGCGCTGTGCCTTGCCGCGGATCGTCCCCTCGATGCGCTTGCCGACGCGGCCGGCGAGCGCCGACGCGTCGCCCGCGAGCACCAGCTCCGTGCGGTAGGCCATGGTCGGCAGCGACACGCGCACGCGCGCGGGGGCGCCGGCCGTGGCGGGGAGCACTTCTTCCAGCACGACGCGGGCGACGGCGTTGGCGGTGGCGGTGGACATGGGCGGGGGATGCTAGCGGTGCGGGGTCACTTGGCGGCGGGCGCCGGGGCCTCGATGAGCTTCTTGAGGGTGGCGGTGGCGTTGTAGACGGCCAGCTCTCCTGCGCCCGCGGCATCCACGCCGAGGCGCCCGATCTGCACGCCGCGCGCATTGCGGACGCTCACGGCGCCGCCATCGCCGTCCTCGGCGGCACCGGCGACGACGATCGCCTGGCCGCTGCCGTCGAGCAGGTTGAGGAGGCCGCCCGACTTGCCGGCACCGATCGCCGCGACGCGACGCTCCTGGAGGTACGCAGCGAGCGTGCCGGCTCCGCCGTTGGCCTCGGCGAGGAACGCGGGGGCTCCGGTGGAGGTGCCCACCATCAGCCGGCCGCCGCCCTCGTCCTTGGCGTCCATGCGGATGGCGGAGGCACCCGCTCCGTTCATGAGCTGCAGCGCGCCGCCCTTGCCCGCGCCGGCGCTGGAGAGGCTGGCAGCCATGGCGCCCGCGCCGTCCTTCGCGTTGAAGTGGCCGCCCATCGACGACACGATCGACGCGCACTCGTTCCCGCCTGCGTCCGCGATGCGCACCGTGCCCGACTGGTCCGAGGCTCCGCCCGCGAAGAGGATCTCCTTGCCCGACTGGTTGGACATCGAGAGCACCGACGCGCCCTGCGAGATGCCCGCGAGCATGCCCACCGCACCGTCGGCGCGCCGCATCGAGAGCACGGCGCCCGCGGCGCCGGCCTCGGCACGCAGGCTGCTGGTGCCGCCGCCGGCGCCCATGAGGTGGAGCGAACCGCCTTCCTCGCCGCGCGAGATGGTGGCGAGCGTGGTGCCGTCGGCACCGCCGAGCTCGAGCCTGCCGCCGAGCGCCGAGGCGAACAGCCCGCCGACCGGCTTTCCGCCGTTGTTCCACACCGCGACGTCGCCGCCGTCGGCCGCGCACGCCAGGCGCACCGTGTTGGTGCCGCCCTTCGACCACAGGTCGAGCTGGCCGCCCGTCTCCGAGGCCTGCGCGAGGAGGACCACCTTGTCTCCCTCGCCGACCACCTCGAGGCGCTTCACGCGCAGCACGTCCTCGACGCGCGCGACCTGCGACGCGGCCATCAGGCCGCCGGCAGCCGCGGCACCGGCCAGGCACAGCAGCGCGCACGAGGTGCGGCGCGCGCGGCGCGCGTCGCCGCGGGCGAGGGCCAGTTCCGCCTCGAGGCGGGCGAGGCGTGCGTCGACATCGGAAGTTTGGGGGGTGGCGTTGGTGTTTGCCATAGGTGTTCCGTAGGATACGCGCCGCGATGAAGCAGAAGACCCTCGGCATCGGACTGGTCGGCACCAGCTTCATGGGGCGCGCCCACAGCAACGCGTGGATGTCGGCACCCCGGTTCTTCGACCTGCCGCTGCACGTGGCCATGCGCGCCGTGGCCGGGACCAACGCCGGGGACGTCGCCGGCTTCGCGCAGCGCTGGGGGTGGCAGTGCTGCACCGACGACTGGCGCGACCTCGTGACCGACCCGCAGGTGGGCCTCATCGACAACTGCACCCCGAACCACGTGCACGCCGAGGTGTCCATCGAGGCCCTGGAGGCGGGCAAGAACGTGGCGTGCGAGAAGCCGCTCGCGGGCACCCTGGAGGATGCCCGGAGCATGCGCGACGCGGCCCGCAAGGCCGCCAGGCGCGGGGTGCGCACCTTCGTGTGGTTCAACTACCGGCGCTGCCCCGCGGTGGCGTTCGCGCACCAGCTCGTGAAGGAAGGGAAGCTCGGGCGCATCTTCCACGTGCGCGCGAGCTACCTGCAGGACTGGGGCGGGCCTTCCACGCCGCTCCTGTGGCGCTTCCAAAGCAAGCTGGCCGGCAGCGGCGCGCACGGCGACCTCAACGCGCACGTCATCGACATGGCGCGGTTCATCACGGGCGAGGAGGTCACCGAGGTGGTCGGCGCCGTCGAGGAGACCTTCGTCAAGGAGCGCGACCTGGTGGAGGGCTCGGGCGGCGCCATCAGCGGCAAGGGCGCGAAGCGCGCGGCGTCGCGCGGCCGGCGGAAGGGGCGCAGCACGGTGGATGACGCGGTGCTCTTCCTCGCGCGCATGTCGGGGGGCGCGGTCGCCAGCTTCGAGGCCACGCGCCTGGCCACGGGCAACCAGAACCGCAACCAGATCGAGCTGAACGGCGAGCTCGGGAGCGTGCGGTTCGACTTCGAGCGGATGAACGAGCTGCAGTGGTGGGACCACACGCTGCCGGCGCGCATGCGCGGGTGGAGCCGCATCATGTGCACCGACCCCGGCCACCCGTATGCCGGAAGCTACTGGCCCGCCGCGCACGTCCTCGGGTACGAGCACGGCTTCGTGAGCCAGGCGGCGGACACGGTGCTGGCGCTCGCGGGGAGGAAGCCCGTCGTTGCCATCCCCGACTTCGCGGATGCCTACGAGACGCAGCGCGTGCTCGAGGCCGCGGTGCGCTGCGCTCGCACGCGGCGGCCCGTGGCGCTCTCCGAGATCCGCTAGCCTTCCGCCATGCGGATGGTCGTGGCGATGATCGTGGGCACGGTGCTCGTCTTCGGATGGGGCGCGATGTCCTGGACGACGGGCATGTACGACTTCGCGTTCCGCCCGATGCCGCCGGCGCTGGCCTCCACCCTGCCCGCGCAGCTGGCGTCGGCGGCCGACCGCGACGGCGTGTTGATCGCCCCGGCCCCGCCGGACACGGCAGGCATGACCGCGCAGCAGTCCGAGCTCGCGATGCAGGCGTTCCTGGAGGAGCACCGGCGCGGGCCGCTGGTGATGGCCATCGTCCGGCGCGACGGCACGGACCCGATGTCGCCGACGCTGCTTGCCAAGGGGTTCCTGATCGAGCTCTTCTGCACGGCGATGCTCGCCGCGGTGGTGGGCATCGCGGCCAAGTTCGGCGCACGCACGCAGGACCGCCTGGCGATCGGGTTGGTCGTCCCGGCCTTCGCGGTGCTGGCGACGCACGGTGTCCTGTGGAACTTCTTCCAACTGCCGGATGCCTACGCACTGGCCCTCTTCGTGGACGGGCTCGTCGGCTGGTCGCTCGCCGGCGTCGCGTGCGCGCTCATCATCCGCCCGGCGGCACGCTGACATGGGCTCCGACTCACACGGCTTCCAGGCACACGGCTTCCAGGCACCGAAGGGGACCCGGGACTTCTACCCGGCCGAGATGGCCGTTCGCCGGCGGATCGAGCGTGCCTGGCGCGAGGCCAGCGTGGCGTTCGGCTACGACGAGATCGACGGGCCGGCGTTCGAGCACCTCGGGCTGTACACCGCCAAGAGCGGCGACGGAATCGTGAGCGAGCTCTTCAGCTTCCGGCGCCAGGGCGGCAGCGACGACTATGCGCTGCGCCCGGAGTTCACGCCCACGCTCGCACGCATGGCGGCGGCCCGCGCGGCGCAGCTGCCCGTGCCGGTCAAGTGGTTCGCGGTGCCGAACTTCTTCCGCGCCGAGCGCCCGCAGCGCGGGCGGCTGCGCGAGTTCTTCCAGTGGAACGTCGACCTGCTCGGGCTCGAGGGACCCGCGATCGACGCAGAGGTCATCGGCGTGGCCGTGAACGCGCTGTCGCGGCTGGGTCTCGGCCCGCAGGACGTGCGCGTCAAGATCAGCCACCGCGTGGCGGCGGCGCGGCTCGTGCGCGCGCTCGGCGTGGCGGAGGGTTCGGTCGCCGCGGCGTTCGAGCTGCTCGACCGCCGCGACAAGATGCCCGCGGATGAATTCACGAAGCGCGCCGCGGCGCTGGGCCTCGCTGGCGACGCGCTCGCGCGCTTCGAGCACGCCGTGCGCACGCGCGTGCCGCTCGCGGGCGACCTGGGTGCGCTGGCGGCGGCGGCGGGCATCGACGCCTCGGAGCTTGCGGAGCTCGCAGCGCTGCGCGAGGCGCTCTCGGCCGCGGGCCTCGCGGAGTGGTGCGAGCTCGACCTCGGCATCGTGCGCGGGCTGGCCTACTACACGGGCACGGTGTTCGAGGTCCACGAAGCCTCCGGTGCCGAGCGCGCGATCGCCGGCGGCGGCCGCTACGACGGGCTGGTCGAGCTCTTCGGCGGGCCGCGCATGCCCGCGATCGGCTTCGGCATGGGGGACGTGGTGCTGGGCCTGGTGCTCGCCGACCGCGGGCTGCTGCCCAAGGACGGTGCGGAGCTCCTGCCACGGCCCGATGCGTTCGTGGTGTCGGCCGGCGACCCGGCCGCCGACGCGGAGCTGCCGCGGCTCGTGGCGCGCCTGCGCGCCGACGGCTTCCACGTCCGGCACACCTACAAGGCGACGCGCAACGTGGGGAAGCTGCTCGCCGAGGCCTCCAAGCAGCGCGCGCGCTTCGCGGTGATCCTGGGCGCGGAACTCGCGCAGGGCGCGGCGCAGCTCAAGGACCTCTCGAGCGGCGAGCAGCGCCTCGCGTCGATCGCCGACCTCGCGGCCGCGCTGCGCGCGGGCGGGGGCTGACGTGCCCCGCGTGCTCGTCGTGGTGGCCGTGGACGCCGAGCGCGCCGCGCTCGGTGCACGCTGCCTCGGTTCGGCGGGCGTGGAGGTAGCTGTGGCGGGGATCGGGCGAACGAACGCCGCAGCCGCGACGGCCGAGGCGCTCGCGCTGGCGCGTGCAGGCGGGCGCCCCTTCGGTGCCGCGGTCTCGGCGGGCATCGCCGGCTCGCTCCCGGGCTCAGGACTCGCGCCGGGTGCGGTGGTCATCTCGGAGCGGTGCGTCTACGCGGAGGAGGGAATCGAGCTTCCCGCGGGATTCGGCGACATGTCGACGCTCGGGTTCCCGCTCGGCCCGTTCCGGGGAAACTCGGTGCCGGTCGACCGCACGCTGTGGGCGCCCTTCGCGGCGCTGGGCCCGGTGGCGCCGATCGCGACGGTGGCGACGTGCTCGGGCACCGATGCGGCCGCGCGGCGGATCCGCGAGCGGACGCACGCGGCCGCGGAGGCGATGGAAGGCGCCGCGGTGGTGCATGCGGCGCTGCGCGCGGGCGTTCCCGGCATCGAGGTCCGCGCGATCAGCAACACGACCGGCGACCGCCCGCGCCAGCAATGGGACATGCCCCGGGCGCTTGCGGCGCTCGGGGCCGTGGGCGATGCGATCGCGGCCCTCGCGGGCTGAACGGGCTCAGGCGGCCTCGGTCTTGGTCCCGGCGACGCCGTCGGGGGTCACCAGGAACAGGTCCGCGCAGATCGGGTAAGGAAGCCGGTGGTACTCCTGCTCCGCGCGCGCGCGCAGGCGCGACACGAACGGCTCGGGGTCGCCCGTCATGGCGAGGAACATGTCGCGCGCGGGCGCGGCCACGTAGAAGGTGCGTCCGAGCTGCGCGGAGAGCCGGGAGTGCAGGTCACCCAGCAGGAGCCGCGCGGCGTCGTAGCCGTCGTGCATGCTGATGATGGCGGCGCGGCCGCCCTCGTTGGAGCGGACCACCTGCACGTCGAGGTTCGGCGCGTACCGGTCGAGGTTGGCGCGCGCGATCTCCTCGAGGTCCTCCGCGGTCACGCCCCAGCGGATCATCTGCTCGGTGCTGATGGAGACCGTGTAGTGCGGCATGTCCATGACGAACACGATCACGGTGTCGTTCACCCACGTGACGTGCGCCACCTGCTCGCGGTCGAGCGTCTGGAAGATGTTCGCGGGCTGGATGCGCGGCATGATGCGCGGCTTCGCCACGGCGAACGGGATGTCGAGCGAGCTCATCTGGTCGCCCTCGAGCACGCGGTCGACGTGGTGCTCGACCGTCTCGAGCCACGCCTCCGGAGCACGCTGCACGGTGCGCCAGAGGTTCTCGAGGCCGAGGTGGCGGCCGTCGATGGTGAGCACCAGCGTGGCCGAGAGCTCGACCTTCCGCGAGGGGTGGCGCCGGCGCACCAGGTCGCAGACGAAGGTGCTGAACTGCTCAGGGGTTTCCGGGACTCGCGACATGGCCGATTCGCTCCACTCGACGCTCACGAAGCCCGGGCAGACCCACACAGGCGCCTCGGGCAGGAACCACCATCGGATACGGGACCCGCCGCTTGAAGCCGCAATCGCGTAAATTCAAATCCCGCGGGCGGTCCGTGAGGCCTGCGCCGCCCGGATTGGCCCCCCTGCCGCCTGGTACAGCCGAGAACCCACGAATGAGCACCGTCTTGACCGAGTTCTTCGCGGCCCCGGGCCGACGCCTCCTGGTGATCGCCGGGCCCTGCATCCTGGAGGACCGGTCCACCAATGAGCGCATCGGGGCGACGGTCCGCGATGCCTGCGCCGCGCTTGGTCTGCCCTTCGTCTTCAAGGCGAGCTTCGACAAGGCCAACCGCTCGAGCATCAAGGGGCACCGCGGACCGGGCCTCGAGCGAGGCCTGGAGGAGATGGCCCGGCTGCGGGAACTGCTGGGGGCGCCCGTCACCACCGACATCCACGACCCGTTGCAGGCGGCACCCGCCGCGAAGGTCGTCGACCTTCTGCAGGTCCCGGCGTTCCTCTGTCGGCAGACGGACCTGCTGGCGGCGGCGGCGGGCACCGGCCGGCCCGTCAACGTGAAGAAGGGGCAGTTCATGTCGCCCGAGGAGATGCGCAACGTGCTCACCAAGCTCGCGGAGGGCGGATGCACTCAGCGCATGCTCACCGAGCGCGGCACCTTCTTCGGCTACAACCGGCTGGTGACGGACTTCATCGGGCTCGGTGACATGATGGCCCTCGGCGCACCCGTGTGCTTCGATGCCACGCACAGCCTGCAGCTGCCCGGCGGCGCCGGGACCGCCACGAGCGGACGCCCGGAGCGCTGCGGGCTGCTTGCCCGCGCGGCGGTGGCGGCAGGCGTGCATGCGGTGTTCCTGGAGTGCCACCCCGACCCGGCGCGCAGCCTCAGCGACGCGGGGACCATCCAGCCCCTCGACTCGATTCCTGCGCTGCTTGCCGGATTGAAGGCCGTGCATTCGGCGGTCGCGGCTTAGAATCGCCCCCATGGCTGCGCCGTTCAGGACGTGCGATCACTGCAGCAAGCCTGCGGTGGTCCACAACACCGTGATCGTCAACGGAAAGGTCACCGAGGTGCACCTCTGCGAGGAGCATGCGGCGGCCGCAGGCATCCAGCTGCCCGGCCATGCACCGATCCATGCGCTGCTCGGGCAGCTCGCGCAGGTCGGCGCCGCGCGCCCGCGCGGGCCCGCATGCCCGGAATGCGGCCACACGTTCAACGACTTCAAGTCCACCGGGCTCCTCGGCTGCGCGGCCTGCTACCGCGCGTTCGCGTCCACGGTGGCGCCGATCATCGCGCGCTCGCACGACGGCGCAACGGAGCACGTCGGCCGGCGGCCCGCGCGCGCCGAGGTCGCCGCGGAACGCACCGCGCTCCTGACGCAGCTCGGGCGCGAGCTCGAGGAGGCCGTGGCCGCGGAGCAGTACGAGCGCGCGGCAAGCCTGCGCGACCGGATCCGCGAGCTCCGTCCCGCCGGGGCGGCGGGGCAGGAGGGGAGGGCGTGAGCGCGGCACTGGACGACCGCGACGTCGTGATGAGCTGCCGCGTGCGCGTCGCGCGCAACGTGGCGGGCTTCCCGTTCGTGGCGCGCGCCACGCACCCGCAGCGCCGCGAGGTGCTCGAGACCGTCCGCGCCGCGGCGGGCACCACCGAGTCGACCCTGGGCATCGCCGGCGGCCGCGTCGGAGCCGAGAGCCCCGAGCCGCTCGCCTGGATCGACCTGACCGCGCTCCCCAAGAGGGACCGGCAGCTCCTGTGGGAGCGCCACCTGATCAGCCGGCAGTTCGCCGAGGGCGATTCGCCGCGCGCGGTGGCGGTGACCGCCGACGAGCGCGTCTCGCTGATGGTCAACGAGGAGGACCACCTGCGCCTCCAGGTGCTGCGCCCCGGCAACCGGCTGCGAGACGCCTTCGACACCGCCATGCGCGCGGAGGCGACGCTCGGCGAGCGCCTCGACTTCGCGTTCGACCGCTCCTGGGGCTACCTGACCGCCTGCCCGACCAACGTGGGATGCGGCATCCGCATCGGCGTGATGGTGCACCTGCGCGCAATGCGCGTCACGAACGAGATCGAGAAGGTGAAGCGCGCCGCGAAGGAGCTGCACCTTGCGGTGCGGGGTTTCCACGGCGAGGGAAGCGATGCATCGGGGGACTGGTTCCAGGTGTCGAACCAGCGCACGCTGGGCGTGACGGAGGAGGCCCTGCTCGAGGAGTTCGCGGGCCGCGTGGTGCCGGCGATCGTGGCCTACGAGCGCGACGCGCGGCGCGTGCTGCTCGAGCGGCAGCGGACGCTCCTGGAGGACCGGGTCTTCCGGGGAATCGCCATGCTGCGCTCGGCACGCCTCCTCGGCGTGGACGAGGCCATGAAGCAGCTCTCGAGCGTCCGCCTCGGGGCATGCATGGGACTGCTGCCCGACGTCTCCATCGACGAACTGAACCGGCTCACCATCCAGCTGCAGTCGGCACACCTCCGCGCCGCCGACCCGGCCATCGAGACCGACGACGACGAGCGGGCCGCACGCGCGCGCATGGCGCGGGCGGTGCTTGGTGCGTGGCCCGCGTAGGCGGGCAAGGCTCGAGGCCGCGCGGCGTGGGCAGGGCCATGCGGCGAAGCCGCCCGCCCCCGGCAACCCCGCTCACCGAGCCGCGGAGGCGAAGATCGCGTCGGCCGCGCCCGCGAACGCGAAGTCCTTCTCGGAGATGCCTCCCACGTCGTGGGTGCTGAGGGCGAGCGTCACCTTCGAGTAGCGGACCATGATGTCCGGGTGGTGCTGCACGCGCTCGGCCTCCGCCGCCACCGCGTCGACGAAGCGCATCGCGTGCACGAAGTCGGGGAACGCGAAGGTCCGCTGGATCACCCCGCCGCTGCGGGTCCAGTCCTGGAGCGCGGACAGGCGGGTCTGGATCTGCTTGGCGGTGAGCCGGGCCATGGGACCGGACGAATATACCCTTGGCGCATGGGACGGATGCACCGCTGCTCGCGCATCGCGCCAAGCCCCACGGGGCCGCTGCACCTGGGCAACGCGTGCACGTTCCTCGTGAACTGGGCCCTGGCCCGCAACCTCGGGTGGCGGCTGGTGCTTCGCATCGAGGACCTCGATCGCGACCGTGCCGCGGCGGCGGGCGACACCGGCACGGCGGAGATCCTCGCGTGGCTCGGGATCGACTGCGACGGCGAGCCGGTGGTGCAGAGCGAGCGGATCGAGTCCTTCGCCGCGGCGATGGGGCACCTCGCGCGCGAGGGACTGGTGTACGAGAGCCCGCACTCGCGCAGCGAGGTGCGCGAGGCGCAGGAGGCGCTCGGCGCGCCGCACGCCTCCGACGCACCCAGGCCGTTCCCTGCGTCGCTCCGCCCGGCACCGGGCGATGCCTGGCGATTCGCGCGCCGCGACGTCAACCATCGCATGCGCATCGACGCGGGCGACGAACGCATCGACGACGAGGCTGCGGGTCCGCACGCATTTCGGCCGGCGGAGGTCACCGGCGACTTCCTGGTGTGGACGAAGTCGGGAATCCCCTCGTACCAGCTGGCGGTCACGGTCGACGACATCGCGCAAGGCGTGACCGACGTGGTGCGCGGGAACGACCTGCTGCCGTCGGCGGCGCTGCAGTCGCGGCTGCACCGCGCGCTCGGCGCCGAGCCGCCGCGCTGGTGGCACCTCCCGCTGGTGCTCGATGCCGACGGCACGCGGATGGCCAAGCGAGCGGGCGCGTGCTCCCTGGCATCGCTGCGCGAGGCCGGGGTGGACCCGGACCGGGTGCGCGGGCTGGTGGCATCCTGGGCCCGCGGCGATGCCCGTCCCGAACCGGTCGGGCCGGACGGATTCCGTGCCCGCATCGACCCGAATATCCTCCGGTCCTGGCACGCGCGCGCGAGCGTATCGCCGCCGCGCCTCGAGGAAAGGTCGCTCGCATGGCTCCACGATTCCTGACCGCCGCAATCCCCGTCGCGATCGTCTGCGTGGCCTGCGACCCGGCCGGCACCACCGACGGCGGTGCCTGGTCCACCACCATCGGCGGCAAGCCGTTCACGCTGACGGTGAGCGCGAGCGATGCCACCCGCACGCGCGGGCTGAGCGGCGTTCCCGCGATCGCCGACGACGGCGGCATGGTGTTCGTGTTCCCTGACGCGCGGATGCGCGGGTTCTGGATGGTCGACTGCATCGTCGACATGGACATCGTCTACCTCGACCCGCTCGGGTACGTCACGGCCATCCACACCATGCGCAAGGAGGCCCCGCAGCGCCAGGGCGAGCCGAAGGGCGCGTACGAGGCCCGGCTCCCCCGCTACTCGAGCGTGCTGCCGGCGCAATACGCCATCGAGCTGCGCGCAGGCCGTGCGGCGGAGCTTGGGCTGCGGACATCGCAGAAGGTCACGCTGGACACCGCGGCGCTGAAGGCGGCGCTCCGATGACCCGATCGGCGCGGGGCCGCCCCGGCCCCTCCCCCGCGGTGATCTCGGTGACGGCGACGCCCGCGTTCGCCGCCCGCGCGCACCAGCTCGCCGATGCGTTTCCAGCGCTCGTGGGAAGCGGCACGACCGCGCGGGTCCACGCCGTGTCGGAGGGTGCGGCCGCCGCGGAGGGCGCCACCGCCGTGGTGCTCCTCCTGCACGGAGCCGACGTCGCCGAGGGCCTCTCGGCGCTGCTCGACGCGGCCGAGGAGTCGCGCACGGGCGTGCTGACCCTGGTGGACGACGCCGCCGCGGCGCGGGCCGCGGCAGCGACGACGCCCGTCGAGGGCGCAGGCGACGACCCGGCACGCATTGCCGCGCTCCTGCGGGGGATGCTGCTGCGGCAGCCCGAGGTGGAACGCCTCACGCGCGAGCTTGCCATCGCCTCGCGGTTCACGGGCGGCCTGCGCGGCGAGATCGCGCGGATGCAGGAGGAGCTTCAGCTTGCTGCGCAGGTGCAGCGCGAGTTCCTCCCGCGCGCGTTCCCGGCGCTCGGATCGGTTCGCGTGGACGCGTTCTGTCGGCCCGCGAGCTACGTCTCGGGCGATGTCTACGACGTGGTGCGCCTCGACGAGCGCCACATCGGCGTGTTCCTCGCCGACGCCGTGGGCCACGGGGTGCCGGCCGCGCTCCTCACCATGGTGATCTGCCGCGGGCTGCCCACCAAGGACGTGGGCCACGGCACCTACCGGCTCATCCCGCCGGGCGAGGCGCTCGCGCGCATCAACTCCGACATGCTCGCCCACCAGGGGCGCACCACGCGCTTCGCGACGGCGGTGTACTGCGTCGTGGACACCGAGAGCGGCGCGTGCCGGCTTGCCAGCGCCGGGCATCCGCCGGCGGTGGTGCTCCGCGCGGGCGGCGCGCTCGAGCCCGTCGACTGCGGGGGCGGGCTGCTCGGAGTCTTCGAGGGCGAGGACTACCCCGACGTCGAGTTCACGCTCCTCCCGGGCGACCGGCTGCTCATCCACTCCGATGGATTCGAGCAGGCATTCCCGGGCGACCCGACCGGCACGCGGCAGGCACGCCTTCCGTCGAAGCGGTACCTCGACGAGTTCGCCGCCGTGCGCGCGGCACCCGACGCCTCCAGCCTCGTGCAGCAGGTGAGCCGGCGCGTCGACATGCAGTTCGGATCCGTGCACCAGGCCGACGACATCACGCTGCTGGTCGTGGAGCGGACCGCCCCGTGACCGACGGCGGACTTCCGGGACCGGAGGCGCTGCTCGCGGCAATTCCCGCGCTCCTCCTCCTGTGGCTCTGGTGGAACCGCACGCGCTTCGCCCGGCTCATGCGCGACGTGCCGTGCACGCCCGTCAACGGCGTGTTCGTCGGCCTGGTGGAGACCGCCGGGCGCATCGAGCACGACGATCCGCCGCTCGGAGGCCTGAGCGGCATCCCGTGCGTGCACCACGGGTGGACCGTGCGCGAGCACTGGCGGCGGACCGAGACGTACCGCGACTCCAAGGGACGGACGCGCACCCGCGTGCGCCACGGCAGCGACACCGTGGCATCGGGCGGAGCCACCGTGGACCTTCGCCTGCGCGATGCCACGGGCGCACTCATCGTCCGGACGCAGGGCGCCTCGTGGACCACCGTCACCACCTTCTCCAGCCAGGCGCGGCGCGGCGATGCGCTGTACTCGACCAAGGCACCGGGCATCGTCGTGCGCGGGAGCACCGGCGTCCGCACGTTCCACGAGGCCGGGGTGCCGGTCGGCAGCCAGGCGTGGGTGATGGGAAACGCGCGACCCTCGCAGTCGGGTGACCGGCTCGAGATCGGGGCCGGCGGCGACGAAGGCGTCTTCATGATCTCGCTGGCGGGCGAGGCGACCCACTCGCGCAACGCCCGGACGCTCGCGGTGCTGGGCCTGGTGTTCGGCGCCGTGGCCGCCGCCGGCGCGGGGATCGGCGTGGCGCGCCCGGTCGGCGCCGTGGTCGGGCCCGCGCCTCGCGAGGCGGTGCTGGCCGTGGCCGCGGGCCTCGGGCTGCTTGCATGGTGCGCCACCGTGGGCGCGCTCTGGGCGGTGGTGATCCGCAACGGCGCCGTCCGCGTCCGCACGCGGTGGGAGCGGGCCGCGTCGCTCGTCGACGTGCAGCTCAAGCGCCGTGCCGACCTCATCCCGAACCTGGTCACGGTCACCCGCGCCACCGCGGTCCACGAGTCATCGGTGCAGCGGGCGGTGGCGGAGCTGCGTGCGGGTGCGGCGTCCGCGGGAATCCTGCGGATCCTCGTTGAGCGCTATCCCCAGCTGCAGGCCGACGGCGCGTTCCTCGCGCTGCAGCGGCAGCTGACCGACACCGAGTCGTCCGTGGCGCAGTCGCGCCACTTCGAGGTCGAGAGCCGCAAGGCGCTGCTCGAGCGCCTCTCGACCTTCCCCGAGGGGGCCATCGCACGGCTCATGGGCGTGTCGCGGCCGCCGCCATCGCTCGGCGAACCTGCTCCGCCACCATCTTCGCCAGGTGATCGGCCTCGAGGTTGACGCGGCAGCCGGCGCCGCGGTCGCGGAGCGTGGTCTTGGCCAGGGTCGCGGGAATGAGCGCCACCTCGAACCATCCGTCGCCCACGGCCGCGAGCGTGAGGCTCACGCCGTCCACCGCCACGCTGCCTCGCTCGAGGAGGTAGGGCGCGACCGATGCGGGCGCCGCGATGCGGGTCCGCCACTCGCCGCCGGCCGTCGACACGGACAGCACCTCGCCCATGCCGTCCACGTGCCCCTGCACGAGGTGGCCGCCGAGGAGCGTGGCAGGCGTGGCCGCGTGCTCGAGGTTCACGGCGTCGCCCGCGCGCAGCGACCCGACGGTGGTGAGCGACAGCGTCTGCGGCACCACGTCGAAGCGAAGCGTGCCTCCCGCACCGGGCGAGCCCACCACGGTGAGGCAGCATCCGTTCACGGCCACGGAATCCCCGTCGCCGGGCACGTGCGCCCATCCGCACGGGTCGACCTCGAGGCGCGCCCCCCACGGCTCCGGGCGGAGCGCCGCGACGCGGCCCTGGTGCTCGATGATGCCTGTGAACATGCGTGGCGCGCGGCGGCCGTGGTCAGTAGGCCTCCACGACCTGCGCGCCCGGATAGTAGCGCGCCAGGATCTGCGCGAACCCGTCGCCGCGCTCGGCCGCCGACTGCGCCCCGAACTGGCACATGCCGACGCCGTGCCCGAAACCGCTGCCCGTGAACTCGATCCGTGCGCCCGCAGGCGCGGCGGAGCGCAGGTTGCTGCTCGGGAGCGTCTCCTTCGGCCGAGCCGAACCCGGACGCGCATAGTTCACGGCGCGGCGGAAGTCCTCGGCGCGCATCTCGAGCGGCTGACCCGAGGAGTCGACCAGGCGGACACGCGTTGCGCGGCCCGCGGCGTTCGCGTCGATGACCTCCACCGACCGGATGCCCTGGATCGATGCGAGGCGCTCGAGCGGCGCATCGGTGGCGATCTCGGCCACCGCAGGCTCCGGCGCGCGCACCGCAACGGGGGGCGCGGGGGCCGGGGCCGCGCCGTCGAGCGCGACGCGCGCGGCCAGCGGCGCGGCCGGGCTCGTGCGCTCGATGCGCTCGTCGCGGGCGGCCAGCTGGTCGGCCGACCACGTCCGAAGCTGGCTGCAGATGGCGGACACCGCAAGCGACTGCGACCAGTCGTAGCGCGGCGACGCGGCGCAGCAGGCGGCACGCGCGCGCGGCGATGCGCCCGCGGCAAGCGGCGCGATCGCATGGAACGGGTTGCGGGTCAGCGCCTCGGCGGCATTGGCAGGGATGCCGCCGCAGCAGCTCGAGTAATACGCCGGCACCACGCGTCCGTCGAACGCAAGCACCATGCCGCGCGTCGCCTTCACCGCACCGAGGATCACGGGATCCTTGCACTCGCCCGCCCAGGCCTGGCTTGCCTCGCCTGCGACGAGGTCGTAGTGGCGGACCGCCGACCATTGCGCATGCTCGCAGATGGCGAAGCTGCGCGCGGCGATGGCCTGCGCGCGGTAGGCCTCGGGGCGCCACTTGGGGTACATCTCCTTCGCCACCACGCCCGGCAGGTAGCGCTCCATCGGGATGTCCACCACGAGGTCGAGCGCGCCCGGGGCATCGTCGACGGGCACCACCCGAACGGGACCCGGCCAGTCCACTCGGTCGAAGGAGACCACGCCCGAGTTGCCGGCAGGAGGGTGGAACTCGATCGGCCCGGCCGCCCGCACGGTGAGCGTGGAGGTGCGCCGCCCGCTGCCCTCGGTCACGGTCCAGCCGTCGGCGCCCTGGCGCACGACGACGGGCGCGCGGACCTCGCGCGGCGGAAGCGAGCCGGCGCGCATCGACAGCCGGCCGGACGGATTGCCGAGCTTCACGGCCGGAGCAGCGGCCCGCAGCGATGCGATTCGGACGCGGACCTCGGGTTCCGCCGCGGGTACCGCGGGACGGTCGGCGTAGGCGGGCTTGGGCGGCTCGGGCGTGGGCGCTGCGGCAGGCACCGCTGGCGGCGCGGGCGCGGGGCCCTGCGGCCCGGGCTCCGCGGCCCGGGACACCGGGGGCATCGAGCGCCGCGCAGCAGGGTCGGGGCGGCTGGCGGAGGGGGCGCAGCCATGGATCACCAGCGCGGCGCCGAGCGAGGCCCACACCGCGCTCGTGGCGAGCGCGCCGATCCGGGGGTTCCTGAGGAGCGAAGCCATTCCGTCCATGGATCGACCCGATCCCGCATCCTGCGGGAAATTACGCCTGCGCGCGTTCCGTCGCCGGCCCGGGGCACGCCCGCGGGCGGCGCGCGGTCACTCGAGCTCGCGCAGGCCCAGGCCCATGTCGGCCAGCTTGCGCTTGATCTCTTCCAGCGAGTTCTGCCCGAAGTTCTTGACACCCATCAGCTCGGCCTCGGTGCGCGCGGCCAGCTCGCCGATGGTCTGCACCGCAAGCAGCTGCAGCGCGCGGCGGGCACGCACCGACAGCTCCATCGCGGACACGGGGCGGCTCAGCACGCCCGCATCGACCCGCTGCGCGAGCTGGTCGATGTACTCCTTGGCGGCGCGGGCCACGTAGCCCTGGTCGAGGCCCTCGCCGAGGCGCAGGCCGCGCTGGGCGAGCATGGTCTCGATCTCGCTGAGGCTGGTCTCGCCGAAGTTCTTGTAGCTGAGGAGCTCCGCCTTGGTGATCATCAGCAGGTCGCGGAGCGTGCGGATGTTCATCTTCTTGAGGCAGTTGCGGCTGCGGACGCTCAGCTCGAAGTCGGTCACCGGGGTGTCGAGCTCGGCCTTGCGCTTCGCCTCGTCGCGCTGGTCGCCCTCGTCGTAGAGCGCTTCCTTGCTGGCCGAGACGTCGCGCATGAAGAGGCGCGCGCGCGCGTGGTTGGGCTTCGCCTCGAGGACCTTGCGCAGGCAGCGCTCGGCCTCGTGCATCTCGCCGCGGTCCTCGTGCAGCACCGCGAGGTTGATGAGGGCGTTGACGTGGGGTTCCGGCAGCTGCACCAGGCGCAGGTAGAGCTCCATGGCCTCGTCCTCCTCGCCGACGAGGTCGAGCATGAAGGCGAGGCGGAACGAGTGGCTCGCCTTCGGGTCGCGGTCGACGGCCTGGCGGTAATGGGCGATGGCGCCCAGCCGGTCGCCCGCCTTCTCGCACTCGAGCCCCTTGGCGAAGTGGTTGGCCGCGCCCTGCGGGTCGCTCGCGGTGGTGTTGGCGCCGATGACGGTGTCCAGGCCGGTGGTGGGCATTGCTCGAGAGGCTCCTAGGTCTGCGCCGCGCGGACGAGCGGGGGCAAGATCGGGAAGTGTACCCACGGGCCCGCGCACCCCGGTCCGAGTTGCCGTTATCAGCCTGGAATCCCGGCTTCCGCCTCGCGAGCGGCTTCCTCGGCGGGTGTCTCAAGGAGACGGATCGAGCGCCACGCGCCGCGGCGCCATCGCCAGGCCAGCGCGATGCCGAGGGCCACGATGTATGCGCTGGCCGCGATCCATGGGCCAAGCGCACCGAGGCCCGGCGCAAGCCGCACGAGCGCGACGCCGCCGCCCACGATCAGCGACCAGCTGAGGACGACGGTGAGCACGCCCGGCCAGAGGGTGTCGCCCGCACCGCGAAGCGCGCAGGCGAACACGATGCCCACCGCGTCGAACACCTGGAACACCGCGGCCGCGACCATGAGGCGCGAGCCGATCGCGACCACCTCGGACGCCACGTCGGGCGGGGTGTTCGCGCCGTTGGCGAACACCCCGAGGAGCGGCTCGCGGAACGCCAGCATCACCGCGCCCCACGCCGTCATGTAGCCGGCCGTCATCCACAGGCCGGTGCGCGCGAACCGCGCGGCCGCGGACGGGTCGCCGGCGCCGATCGCGCGCCCGACGAGGCTGGTGATGGCGATGCCGAAGCCGAACGCCGGCATGAACGACACGTGCATGTACCGAAGCGTCGCCCAGCCCGCGGCGAGCGAGACCTCGCCGAAGGTGCCGACGAGCACCGACATGAAGATCGCCCAGGTGACGATCTCGTTCCCCTGCTGGAGCGCCGCGGGGAAGCCGACGCGCACGAGGTCGCGGAGCGCGGCAAGGTCCGGCTTCCAGCGCGCGCGCACGCCGAAGCGGGCATCCATGCCGCGCCCGAGGAACACGAAGAGCGGGATGGCGGCCTCCACCGCGCTGCCGATCACCGTGGCGATGGCGGCCCCGGTGACGCCCATCGGCTCGACGCCCTGCACTCCGGGCAGCCCCAGCGAGGGCAATCCGTCGCGACCGAAGATCAGCGCGTAGTTGAGGACGAGGTTGACCGCGTTCCCGGCGATCGCGGAGCCCGTGATGATGCCCGGGCGCTGGATGCCGAAGAAGAAGTTGCTCATCGCCTTGCCCACGGTGACCGCGAGGCCGCCGAGGCAGAGCACCTGCGCGTACGAGGTCTCCATGGCGACGAGGCGCTCGCCGTGGCCCATGGCGCCGAAGAGCGCCGGCATGGCAAGCCCGAACGGCACCAGCAGGAGGGCCCAGGACGCCGTGCCGAGCCAGAGGCCGGCCCAGCCGTAGCGCGCCACCTCGTGAGACCGCCTTGCCCCGAGCGACTGGCTGACGAACGTGTTCACCACCGTGAGCACGCCGACCACCGACATCACCGCCGCCCACGCCCAGACGCCTCCGTTGCCCTGGGCCGCGACCTCCACCGCGCCGACCTGCGCCACCATGAGCGCATCGACGAACTGCATCACGGTGTAGGAGAGCATCGTGACCACCGTGGGCCACGCCAACCCCCAGACCTCGCGCACCGAGGACCGAGCCGGGGCGCCGGGACGCGGACCGGGGTCCGCGTCCGCTCCCGGCGCGGGACTCATGCCGCTTGCACGATCCGCTTGTCGCGAAGGCGCTGCTCGCCGGGGAGCCGGATCGAATCGACGAGGCCAACGGCCGCGAGCGAGCGGATCACGACCCAGCTGATGTCGAACTGCCACCACTCGAGGCCATGCCGCGCGCTCGCGGGGAACGCGTGGTGGTTGTTGTGCCAGCCCTCGCCCATCGCCAGGATGCCCATGGCGGGGTTGTTGCGGCTGTGGTCGCCGGAGCGGTAGGTCTGGGCGCCCCAGATGTGGCACACCGAGTTCACGCTCCACGTGATGTGGTGCACCAGGAACATGCGCACGATGCCGCCCCACAGGAAGCCGAGCAGCGCGCCCGTCCAGGTACCGCTCACCAGCCCGCCGATGGCGGCCGGGACGGCGAAGCCGAGGATCACCCAGAGCGGGAACCATCGGCTGATCGCCTGCGCACGCGGGTCGGAGGCCACGTCTGGCGCGTACCGGGCGGTGCTCCCGAGCGAGCCGCGCGAGAACAGCCAGCCCACGTGCGCGTGCATGAACGATGAGATCCAGCCGAGCACGCCCGCGCGGCGCGTGGCGTGCGGCGAATGCGGGTCCTCCACCCGGTCGGAGTGCTGGTGGTGCCGGCGGTGGGTGGTGACCCACCAGAGAAGCGGTCCCTGCACGGCCATGGAGCCCAGGATGCCGAACGTCCAGGCCACGGCAGGCGAGGCCTCGAAGGAGCGGTGGGTGTAGAGGCGGTGGTAGCCGATGGTGATGCCCATCGCCGTGAGCGGGTAGCCCACGAGGAGCAGCACGAGGTCGGTGGTCCGGAACGCGGTGCCCCAGGAGAGCCAGATGGCCCCCGCGAGGGCGATCGGCGGCAGGGCCACGGCGGCGAGGGTGATGAGCTTGACGCGCGCCTCCACGGGGCGGTCGTCGTCGTGGTGGTGAGGTGAGTGCATGGTGCTGGGACTGCGCGGGGGGGATCCCCGTTCGCGGGCAGAAGCGTAGCGAGCGAGAGCGGCGGCGTGCGCGAATTCCGGGCGGATTCCCCGGAATGCCCCGACCGGCATGCGCGCGGGCGTATCGTCCGCCGCTCCATGGCATTCAGCGCGCTTCGGCTCTCGGCTCCCGTCCTCAAGGCACTCGCGGAGGAGGGCTACGAGAAGCCGACGCCGATCCAGGCGAAGGCAATACCGCCGGCCCTCGAGGGACGCGACGTGCTCGGGTGCGCGCAGACCGGCACCGGCAAGACCGCGGCGTTCACGCTGCCGATCATCGAGCGCCTCACGAAGCTCGGGGAACTCGCGGCGCCGGGGCATGGCGCGCCGGCGCGCAAGCCCGGCCGGCCGCACGCGCTGGTGCTCGCGCCGACGCGCGAGCTCGCCGTGCAGATCGCCGAGAGCATCGGCACCTACGGTCGCCACGCCAGGTGCAAGACGGCGACGGTGTACGGCGGCGTCGGCCAGAACCCGCAGGTGCAGGCACTGAAGGCCGGCGTCGACATCGTCGTGGCCACCCCCGGGCGGCTCCTCGACCTCATCCAGCAGGGGCACTGCTCGCTGGCGGAGGTGCGGATCCTGGTGCTCGACGAGGCCGACCGGATGCTCGACATGGGCTTCATCAAGCCGATCCGGCAGATCGCGGGGATGGTGCCGGCCAAGCGCCAGACGATGCTCTTCTCCGCCACCATGCCGAAGGAGATCGTGCACCTCGCGGACTCGCTGCTGCGCGAGCCGGTGAAGGTCGAGGTCACCCCGGTGGCCAGTGCCGCGCCGAAGATCGACCAGTGGGTGGTGCACGTGCCGCGCACGCTCAAGCAGTCGATGCTCGAGCGGCTGCTCGAATCGGACGATGCCACCAGCGTGGTCGTGTTCACGCGCACCAAGCACGGCGCGGACCGCGTGATGCGCCGCCTCGTGCGCGCGAAGGTCGATGCCGCCGCGATCCACGGCAACCGCAACCAGAGCCAGCGGCAGCGCGCGCTGGACGCGTTCAAGGACGGGAGCATCCGCGTGCTCGTGGCCACCGACGTGGCGGCGCGCGGGATCGACGTCGACGACGTGAGCCATGTCATCAACTTCGACATGCCCGTGGAGGCCGAGAGCTACGTGCACCGCATCGGCCGCACCGGGCGCGCGGGCGCCACGGGCAAGGCCATCGCGCTCTGCGAGCCGGCCGAGCGCGGTGCGCTCAAGGCGATCGAGAAGCTCATCGGCAAGCCCGTGCCCGTGATGGCCATGCCGCAGGACCTGGCGGCGATCAGCGCGCTCGAGCCCGAGCCGGCGCCCGCGGCCCAGGCCCCGCGCGGCGGCCGCGGGCAGCGTGGCGGCGGCGGCGGCAACGGCGCCCGCTCGGCGCCGCGCCAGGGTGCGAAGGCCGGCAGCGGCGGCGGAGGCAAGGGCAGGAGCCCGGCGCACGGCCGCGGAGGTGCACACGCGAAGGCGGCACGCCAGGACACCGGGTCGACGAAGCTCGAGCACCCGGCCGCCGCGGGGCAGCCCGCGCGCCATCCGCGCGCGCACCAGCTGCCATCGGCACGCACCCCGTCGCGCCGCGGCCGCCGCTAAATCCGCTCCCCGTTAGTTTGCCACCAACTCCCTCTCCCGAGACAAGCGCGTTCTCCGGAGAAGAGAACTGGTGCCAAACGAACCGGGAACGGATCTCAGAGCTCGGCGAACTGCATGTCCGCCGACTGCTGGAACGAGAGGTCCGGCACGTGGACTTCGCTACCGAAGCGCTCGAGGCCGGGCACCGCCGACATGGCGGCGCGGATCGTCTCGGCGTCCACCGGGCGCAGCGCGCGGCCCGCCGCGATCGACTCGAGATCCGCGCCGACCTGGAACTCGGCGCGCGCGAAGTCCACGGGGGCGATCGCACGGCCGAATGCCTGCAGGCGATGCTTGGCGTTCTCGAAGGTGCCGTCCTTCTCGGTCCACGTGGCGCCCGGGAGCACGACCTCGGCGAGGTTGCAGAGCGCGTTCTCGAGCGTGTCGACGAGCACGATCGGCGTGCCCATGCACGCGTCGCGGAACTCGGGCGTCACCCAGTCGCTCGGGTAGTTGCCGGTGATCACGGCAGCGCCCAGCTGCTTCGCGCGCAGCGCAGCGGTGAACGCGGCGGAATCGTGCACGGCGCCGCCGCCGCGGCGGGCGCTGAGCGCCTCGAGCACGCGGCGGACGCCGCGCGCGTTCGGGGCCTTCTCCGCGTACATCGTGAAGCCGCCCTTGAAGGTGCGGTCCTCGCCGCGGAACGGCACCGGGCCGACCGCGAGCTCCGCCCTCGGGTCGAGCGCAAGCACCCGCGAGGCCAGCGCGAACGCGTCCTCGCAGGTGAGCATCGGGCTGACCATGAGGCCGAGCCGCTGCTGCCGCGCCCACGCGGCCGCGAGCACGCCCTGCACCGCTGCGAGCGCGGTCTTCCACTCGGCGCCGGCGCGCGCGGCGTCGGCCGCAGGCGCGCCCTTCACGCGCGGCAGGCGCAGGCGCGACTCCGAGTGCACGTGCTTCCACGAGTAGCGCACCTCGTCGGTGATCCACCACGTGTTGACGTCCATGTTCGTGCGCGGCTTGATGCGGTGCACCTTGCCGTCGTTGTGCTCGACGAAGATGTTGTCGCCGCTCGCGGTCAGCCCGTCCACCGACGGCGTCTTGGTGAGGAACCACACGCGCTGCTGGAACAGGAACTCCTTGTCGAGGAGCGCGCCCACCGGGCAGATGTCGGTGACGTTGCCCGCCAGCGGGTTGTCGAGCGGCTTGCCGGGGAAGACGTCGATCATCTCGCGGTCGCCGCGGCCGTCGACCATCAGCTCGTCGGTGCCGGTGACCTCGCGCGTGAAGCGCACGCAGCGCGTGCACATGATGCAGCGGTCGCTGTAGAGCAGGATGTTGGGCCCGATGTCCTTCTTCGGGTTCTTGACCTTCTCCTCGAGGAAGCGGCTCTGCCCGCGGCCGTACTCGTGCGAGTAGTCCTGCAGGTAGCACTCGCCCGCCTTGTCGCACACCGGGCAGTCCACCGGGTGGTTGATGAGGAGGAACTCCATGACCGACTTCTGGTTGGCGATGGAGCGCGGGCTGTCGGTGGTGACCACCATGCCCTCGGCGCAGTCGGTCTGGCAGGTGGGCTTCAGCTGGCCCATGGTCTCGAGCTTGCCGGACTTGGGGTTCGGCATGGCCACCTCGGCCAGGCAGATGCGGCAGTTGGCCGGGATCGACAGCGACGGGTGGTAGCAGTAGTGCGGGATCTCCACGTCGTGGCGCAGGGCCACCTGCAGGATCTTCTCGCCCTTCTGGAACTCGTACGCAGTGCCGTTGATCGTGATCTGGGGCATGGGAGCGGCAAAGTGTAGTGGGGGTGCCGCCCCGAGGATGCCGTGAAATCAGCGCGCCGCGCCCGGACCCGCGTCCGTCCTGCAGTCCACGATCGCCTCGCCGTCGGCGAACTCCACGCCATCGACGCGCACGGTGCGGCCGTCGCCGAGGCCGGTGGCGAGCGGCAGCGCCGCGCCCAGCTCCGGCACGAACCACGCGCCCACGCCGGCGCCGAACGGCACCGGCAGCGACCCGACCGACGTGCCCGCCGCGCGCAGCGTCGCAGGGCCGCGCGCCGCGCCCGGCTCGACCGCCCAGCGCGTGCTGACGACGAACCCGTTCCAGTCGGCGGCGAGCACGAGGCCCCCGGGCTCGATCCGCACCTGCACGCCCCTCACGCCATCCGGCCACGGAAGGCTGCGGTCATGCTCGAGCCACTGCGGAAGCCGCGCGCCAAGCCACGCGTTCAGGTCCGCGGCACGAACGCGCACGCTCCACTCCTGCGCGCCGGCGCCGCGCACCTTGGTCACCTCGCCGGCGATTCCCTGCTCGAGCGCACGCGCCGTCTCGAGGGCGCCCGGCGCATCGCGCGCCACCGGCGCCCACCACGCGGGTGCGCGCCGCGCGAGCCACGCCGCACCCGCGGCAAGCGCCACCGCCGCGAGCATCGCAAGGAAGAGCTTTCGCTGCCAGCGCATTCGGCCGCTTGCCCCGCTCACGGCACGAATCGCCGCACCACGAGCGAGTCGTTCTGGCCGCCGAAGCCGAAGTTGTTGGAGACGCACACGTCCACCGGCACCTTGCGTGCCGCGTTCGGCACGTAGTCGAGGTCGAGCTCGGGGTCCGGCACCTTCAGGTTGCGCGTCGGCGGCACCATGCCGTCGCGGATCGCCAGCACGCAGGTGATGAACTCCACGCTGCCGGCCGCGGCGATCAGGTGCCCCATCATGCTCTTGATCGAGCTCATGGGGATGTCCCTCGCGCCCTCGCCGAAGACGCGCTTCACGGCCTTGGTCTCGATGGAGTCGTTCTCCTTCGTGCCGGTGCCGTGCGCGCTGATGTAGTGGACCGGCGGCCGGCCGTCGGCGCCGCGCGAGGCCGGGTCGATGCCCGCCTGGTGCAGCGCGGCCTGCATCGCCACCGCGGCGCCGCGCCCCTCGGGCTGGATGTCGGTGATGCGGTAGGCATCGCAGCTCGAGCCGTAGCCCGTGACCTCCGCGAGCGGCGCCGCGCCGCGTGCCTCGGCGTGCTCGAGCGTCTCGAGGATGACCATGCCGCTGCCCTCGCCCATCACGAAGCCGCCGCGGTCGAGGCTGAACGGCCGGCTTGCCTCGGTGGGGTCGCCCTTGCGCTCGCTGAGCGCGGTGAGGCGGTTGAACCCCGTGACCCCGAGCAGGTGGATCATGGTGTGCGTGCCGCCGGCCATCATCACGTCCGCGTCGCCGCGGCGGATGATGCTGAAGGCCTCGCCGATCGCCTGCGTGCTGGCCGCGCACGCGGTCAGGCAGTTGTATGCGGGACCGCGCATGTTGAACTCGCGCGCGAGGTGCGCGAGCGGCATGTTGGGCTCCTGCTCGATCTCGCGCGCGGGTGCCATCCGCGCGAGCGCGGACCGGGCCCACTTCACGCCGTCGACGGTGCCCGTGGCCGGGTCCCATGCGTCGAGGTTGGCGCCCACGTAGTTGGCGGTGTCGAGCACACCCTCGCCGGCGCCGAGGTAGAGGCCCACGCGCCGCGGGTCGCGCGGCGGGGCCTTCTCGAAGCCGGCCTGCCGCCACGCCTGGCTGGCGGCGCCGAGCGCAAACTGGCTGTTGAGGCCCGCCGTCGCATGGACCTTCGCGTCCTTCACGAAGCCCGTCACGTCGTAGCCGCGCACCTCCGCCGCGAACGTGGTGGGGAAGGTGCGCGCGTCGAAGCGCGTGATGGGCGCCATGCCGCTCTCCGCGGCCAGCAGGCGCCTCCACACGCCCTCGATGTCGTGGCCGAGGGGCGTGATCCAGCCGATGCCGGTCACCACGATGCGGGGAGCGGTCATGCGATCCTCCGGAGGACGGCGGCGGCGTTCTGCCCGCCGAGGCTCGGGGTGAAGACGAGCACCGTGTCCACCTTCGCGGCGCGCGCGGGGCACGCATCGGCGTCGAGGCCCTGCGCGCCCCTCGTGTTGATGCGCGCGGGGAGCCGCTGCTCGGTGATGCAGCGCGAGGCGACCGCTGCGGCGATCGCGCCGTTGCCGGCGCCGGCGTTGCCGATCGCGGGCGCAAGCGTCACGAGCGGCACCTTCGGAGCGCGTGCGCCGAACACCCGCTCGAGCGCCGCGCGCTCGGCGCGGTCGAGCATGGGCACGCCCGTGCCGAACGGGATGACCGCGTCCACCGCGTCGGGGCCGATGCCCGCGTCGGCGAGCGCGGCCTCGATGGCATCGGCGATGCCCTGCCCGTCGGGCTCGGGCTCGACGCCGAGCGTGTCGGGGCAGAAGCTCTGGCTCGCGCCGAAGCCGGCAAGCTCCGCAAGCGGGGTCGCGCCGCGGGCCTTCGCGGTCTCCATCGCCTCGAGCACGAGCAGCCCGCCGCCCTCGCCGGGCACGCAGCCCTTGGCGTCGGGCGCGAACGGTCGCACGACCGTCGCCGGGTCCTCGCCGGGCGCGGTGGAGGCCACGCGCCGCGCGTAGTGCTGTCGCATCATGCCCATGAGGTTGGTCTTGCTCTCGGCGCCGCCCGAGATGCACGCGTCCGCGTCGCCCCGGCCGATCACGCGCATCGACTCGCCGATCGAGAGCAGGCTGCTCGCCTCGGCGCAGGTGATGGTGTTCGAGGGGCCCTGGCAGTCATGGATGATCGTGACGTGGCACGCAAGCATGTTGGGCAGGTACTTGAGCATCCAGAGGGGCGTGAGGTTCTTCATGCCCTCGCCGCCCCAGGCGCCGAAGTCGAACGCCCCGTCCGCGCCGCGCGCGGTGGCGAGCGCGGAGGTCAGCTCGTTCTCCTCGGCGGCAATGAGGCCCGCGCCGATGTGGCAGCCGAAGCGCTCGGGCGGGATGGTGACGCTGCCCGTCTCGTGCGCCTTGGTCTGGAGCCCTGCCTCGTTCATCGCCTCCATGGCGGCCCCGACGGCAAGCTCGATGTCGCGGGCCATCACCTTGGCGGCCTTGCGGTAGGACTTCGGCACGACCGCCTTCACGTCGAAGGCGCCCTCCGGCACCTGCGCCACGAACGAGGTGGGAAACCCGCTGAAATCGAAGGTCCGGCAGGGGGCGATGCCGGACCGGCCCTCGCACAGCGCGGACCAGAGCGCGCCGGTGCCGAGGCCGAATGGCGTGACCGTCCCCGTTCCGGTGATGACGACGCGTCTCGACTGCCGAGGCATGGGCCGCGCAGTCTACGGAAACGAAGCGGGCCGGGTTGGGCCGGCCCGCTTCGAAGGGTTCCGTGACGGAGCCGCGCCTCAGCGGCGGCGGCGTGCAGCGGCAAGGCCCGCCACGCCGAGCAGCGCGACCGCTCCCGGCGCGGGGACGACCGAGGCGAAGATCGACTGGCCTCCGAGCGTGCCGGTGCCCACCGAATACTGCCACGACAGGCCCGAGGCCAGCGCCGGGGCGGTGAAGTGCAGTTCGAACGCTCCGGTCCAGGTCACCGAGCCGCTCGAGGCAACCAGGTCGAACGAGTGCCCGAGCGCCGGCGCAAAGCCGTTGAAGTTCACGAGGTTGAGCATGCCCTCGAGCCGGAAGTTGCCGGTCACGAAGACGGTGTCGTACTGCACGAGGCCGGAGGTGAGCGCCTGCGAGTTGTCGGTGCCGCCGAGCTCGAAGAGCATGTCGGCGGTCGGGCCGACGCGCATGTTGCCACCGACCTCGATGATGCCGGGCGAGTTGCCCCACTCCATGCTGACGCCCTGCTGCGCCAGGCCGAGGTCGAACCCCGCATAGGAATGCCGCGCGCCGTCGACGGCGCGCGCCTGCACGTAGGTCGTGTCGCCCGCGGAGGCGAACGCGATGGCACCTGCCACCTCGGCGAACTGGAAGCCGGAGGCAGTGCCACCCGGACCGACCGTCTCGAGGGCCGCCGAGGCGGGGGCCGCGAGGGCCGAGGCGAGGACCACGGATGCAAAGACAGCGAAGCGGGCGTGGATCCTGGCGGGATCGAACTCCTGTTGACCACCCGAACGGAGGACCGCGGGGGAATCCAACACGGATTGCCGCCATGAACGGGATTTTCCTGCCCGGACTCCTCTGGAGAAACTCAGCCCTTCATCCGACGCGCGATGAGCATGGCCAATTCCAGCGATTGCTCGTAGTTGAGCCGGGGGTCCACCGCCGACCGATACGCCTCGCCCAGTTGCCCGTCCGAAAGCCCACGGGCGCCACCCGTGCATTCGGTGACGTTCTCCCCGGTCAGTTCCACGTGGATCCCGCCAAGCCGCGTGCCGCAGGCCGCATGGATCTCGAACGCCTGCTCCACCTCGGCCAGCACGTGCCCGAACTTTCGGGTCTTGACGGCCACGCCCGTGCCCGGCCCGGACTGCGGCACCACGGTCTCGGTGTTGCCGTGCATCGGGTCGCAGATCCAGAGGACCGGCCGCCCCGTGGCGCGGACGCGCTCGACGACGGGCGGCAGGAGCCGCGCCACGTCGCGCGCGCCGAAGCGCGTGATGAGCGTCACGCGGCCGGGGGTGCCCCACGGATCGATCCGCTCGATGGCATGCACCAGGTCCGAGGCATCGGTCGATGGCCCTACCTTGATGCCGACCGGGTTCTCGATGCCGCGGAAGAACTCGACGTGCCCGCCGCCGGGTGCGGCGGTGCGCACGCCGATCCACGGGAAGTGCGTGCTCAGGTCCCACCACCCGGCGCGGTGCGGCACCTGCCGCGTCTGCGCCTCCTCGTAGTCGAGGACCAGTCCCTCGTGGCTGGTGAAGAAGTCCACGCGGTGCACCTGCGCCACGTTGACCCCGACGAGCGTCTCCATGAACCGCAGGCTGTCGCCGATCTGGTCGACCATGCGCTGGTATTCCGCGGCAAGCGGCGAGTGGCGCACGAACTCGAGGTCCCAGTACTCAGGATGGTGCAGGTCGGCGAACCCGCCGTCGATGAGCGAACGCGTGAAGTTCAGCGTCAGCGCCGCGCGCTCGTGCCCGCGCACCAGCCGGCGCGGATCCGGCGCGCGCGAGGCGGCATCGAAGGCCGGCCCGTTGACCAGGTCGCCGCGGTACGCAGGCAGCGTCACGCCCTCGCGCGTCTCGCCGTCGCTTGAGCGCGGCTTGGCGTACTGCCCGGCGAAGCGTCCGATGCGGGTGACACGCCGCTTGCCGCCCTGCACCAGCACCAGGCTCATCTGCAGGAGGATCTTGAGCCGTGCCGCGATCGACGCCGAGTCGCAGCCGTCGAAGGTCTCCGCGCAGTCGCCGCCCTGCAGGATGAACCGCTGCCCCGCGGCGGCCTCGGCCAGCTGCGCACGAAGCGCGTCGATCTCGAAGCTCGTGACCAGCGGCGGCAGGCGCGAGAGTTCCGTGCGCGCTGCAGCGAGCACCGCGCGGTCCGGCCACTCCGGCTGCTGCAACGTGGGAAACGAGCGCCACGACTGCGGCGACCATCCGTCGGTGGCGAAGGTGCGGGCTGCGTGCTCTGCGGTCATGGGCCGTGGGGTTCCGGGAATGCGGGCGACAGGACTTGAACCTGCACGGGAGTTACCCCACGAGAACCTAAATCTCGTGCGTCTGCCAATTTCGCCACGCCCGCCTGCCGGGAATGCTAGCGGCCCGGAGCGCAAGGCCTCGTCCGGCGCCGAAACGGGAATGCATGGTGGCGCCTCGGGCGCCACGGGCTAGGCTTGGCACACCCGCGCTCAGCGCACCCAGCATCCATGAACCACGCACTCGCCTCACTTGCCGTCGCTGCGCTCGCCCCCGCCTCGCTCGCAGGCTCCGGCGACCTTCGCTCCTTCTCGTTCGGCCCGCTCGGCGACGTGCTGGCCGCCGAGACGATGCACACGCCCGGCGTGTGGGAGGGCGCCATCGTCGGCCCCGGCCCGCGCGCCGGGGGCTGGCTGATGGAGGTGCAGACCAACCACGGAACGGTCCTCGTGGCGCACGGCGGCGATGGCAGCGTCATCCAGCTGCTGCCGACCGAGGTCGGTTTCGTCGCGCACGACTTCGGCACCACGCTGCCCGGCTGCGGCGGCGCCCTGGAGGTGCCGGTGCCGCAAGCCGGCGAAGGCGGTACCGCCGGCGCATGCGACGACGGCGCCTCGCTCGACGTGATGGTCCGCTGGACGAGCGCGGCGTCCGCGGCGGCGGGCGGGGAGACGGCGATGGCGGCGCTCGCCGAGGCCACGGTCGCGGTGTCGAACCACGTGTACGCCGCAAGCGGCGTGGCCCTGCGGATGCGCGGCGTCGGCATGGGCCCGGTGTCCGAGCCCTACGCAGGCGATGCCGGGTCGCCGCTCAGCGAGATCAGGACCATCGGCGATGGCATCCTCGACACGGTCCATGCCGAGCGCGACGCAGCGGGCGCAGACCTCGTAGCGCTGCTCACGGGCGCGCACCCGAGCTACTGCGGCGTGGCGTACCTCCTCGGCGGCAACACGCCGGAGTGGGGCTTCTCCGTCACCGTGTGGAGCTGCGCGCTGGGAGGCCTGACGTTCACGCACGAGGTCGGACACAACCAGGGCTGCTGCCACGCGCCGGGCGACGGCGGCGGATGCACGTCGGGCGGCGTGTTCCCGTACTCCGTCGGCCATCGGTTCACGGCCGACGACGGAGTGCAGTACCGCACGGTGCTGGCCTACTCGCCGGGCACGCGCATCCCCCGGCTCTCGAGCCCCACCGTCCTCTTCCGAGGCACACCCACGGGGCTCCCCGAGAGGGACAACGCGCGGACGCTCAACGAGACCGCCGCGGCGATGGCGAACTACCGGTGCTCGGTGGCGGATCCCCGCGTGCGGGCGCAGGTGGAGTCGTCCCTCCTGGCGGTTCCCGCCCTCGGCGGCTTCACCGCATTCACGGCCACCAACGTTCCGCCCGCGGCTGCGGGCACGACGGTCGACGTGGTGGTGGTGGCGCGCGGCGACCTCGACGCCGCGGACGAGGGGCTGTCGCTGCGCATCGGCAACAGCGACCTCGGCACGGTGATCGGCGGCACCGGCGGCAGCTGCGGCGTGCATGCGCGCCGCACGTCGATGCCCGCATCCTCCTTCAACACGGCGATCGGGAGCGGCGCATCCGTGACGGTGCGGCTCACGTCGACGCCGGCGGTCGCGGACTCGTGCAGCTTCAACGAGGCAAGAGTGACCTTCGTCTACCGCGCCGCGTGCACCGGCGACTTCGACGGCGACGGCACCGTGGGCGGCTCCGACCTCGGCACGCTGCTCGGCCAGTGGGGCGCCTGCTCCGGCTGCGCAGGCGACGTCAACCGCGACGGGGCGGTCAACGGCGCCGACATCAGCCTGCTGCTCGGCTCGTGGGGAACATGCCCCTGAGCCGCGCGCGGGGTGCCTGCACGCTCCTCAGAGCAGCTTCATCCGCCGCATGAAGGCCATCGGGCCCAGCGCGATCACGCCCACCGAGATCCAGAATCCGCAGTAGCCCCAGCTCCACTTGAGCTCCGGCAGCACCTCGAAGTTCATGCCGTACACGCCGCAGGGGAAGGTGAGCGGCAGGAAGATCACGCTGACGACGGTGAGCTTGCCCATCACCTTGTTGGTGCGGTGCGCCACCATCGACATGCAGTTGTTGCGCGAGTCCGACAGGATGTCGCGGTCCACCAGCACGTCCTGCAGCACGCCTGCACCGTCCCCACCATGTTGGCCAGGAACGGCTGCGTGCTCTCGGCGACGAACGCCGACTTGCGGGTGGCGAGGTCGGAGCCGAGCCCGGAGGCCTCCTGGAAGATGGTCTCGTCGACGTCGCCGGTCAGCGCCCGCTGCACCGACTCCACGCGGTCCTCGAAGGCCTCGTGCACCGCGAGGTAGTTGTCGAGCAGGCGGTCCCACAGCTCGAAGAGCATGAAGCTCGGCGTGCTCGCGAAGCGGACGAAGTCGGCGCGGTAGTGCCGGCGCACCTCGCGCATGAAGGACGGCTCACCGCGCCGGATGGTGAGGAGGCAATGCTCGCCGAACACGGCGTCGAGGCGCTCGAGCTCGAAGTGCCTCCCGTTCGGGCGGCATCCGGACATGACCAGGTGGATGCAGTCCTCGAAGCGCTCGAGCTGCGTGGCGGCGTCCCGGGAGAGGGCATCCTCCACGATGGAGAACTCGCAGAGCCCAAGCTGCGCGAGCAGGCCCCTGGCCTCCTCGGCACGCGTGATGTCCACGTCCACCCACACGAACCGCCCAAGCTCCACCTCGCCCTTCACTTCCGACGCAGCCACCACCTTGGCCTGCTTGGTGGCGAAGTCCATCGAGACCGCCAGCGCAAGCGGAGCCTCGGCGGGGGAGTTCGGGGCATCGGGGCGGGGGCGTCCGTCGGCGGCGGGCGAGGACAGCGGCCACGCCCTAGACTCCCGCGCCATGAGCCCCAGCCAGTTCGCCGCGACGAACGTCCTGCCGCTCCTGGGGAGGATCGTCCTGTGCCTGGCATTCCTGCCGCAGGGATGGAACAACCTGATGCGCGACGTCGAGTACACGGCGCGCGATGCGCAACGCCTGCGCGAGCTGGGCGTGCGCGGCATCACCGATCCCGACCCCGCCAAGGCCGACGTGGCGCTGGGAGCCGTGCGCGGCTGGCAGGTGCCGCCGGAGCCCGATGCGGGCTCGCCGCAGGGAACGACGCCCCCGGCGCCGCCCGCCGCGGCCACCGGCGCCGATGACGCGAAGCCCGTGGCCCCCGGCGGGCGCGAGCGCCCGCAGGCCGAGCGCCCGCCCGCGCCGGAGCGGCTGAGCCCGCTCGCCCCGCTCACGCAGCGCGGCCTCTACACGCTGGCGCTGATGGCCGACCGTGCGCGCCTGCCCATGCCCACCGCCATCGCGTGGGCCGTGGCGAGCGTGCAGCTCGTCGGAGGCGCATGCGTGATGCTCGGCCTCTTCAGCCGCGTGTGGGGATTGCTGATGTCCGTCATCCTGAGCGCGCTCTTCGTGATGACGAGCCTCCCGGCCGTGAAGGCGCACGGGCCGTTCGCGCTCGGCGCAGAGCAGCAGAACATGGTGCTCGCGCAGCTCGGCCTGTTCGTGCTGGCGCTCGGCACGTTCCTGGTGGGGCCGGGCGCGCTCAGCCTCGACCGCGCGATCTTCCGACGGTCACGGCGCTCGGCACCGGCCGCCAAGCGCGCATGAGCACCGTGCCCGGAGCCCCCGACGCGACGCCGGGCATTGCCCCGCGCAGCCCGGCGGTGGCACTGGTGGCCTCCGTGGTGGTGCACTCGCTGATCGCCGGATCGCTTCTTGCCATGGGCATCTCGGCCGCGCGCGCCATGCGCCGCGAGGCGCCGCCGGTGCTCGTCGCGGACTGGACCCCGCCGCCGCCGCCGGGCGTTGCGCCCGCGGCGCCGGAACTGCCGGTGCCGGGCGGCGCGCCGCTCCACGCCGGTCCCGCCGCACGGGCCCGCACCGACGGAGCGACCGCCGCGCGCTCGGCCGCGGACCGCCTCGCACGGATGGTCCCGCCGCAGGAGCAGTACTCCGCCGCCGCCTCCCGGCTGGCGGGAGCGCTCGGCTTCGGCGGCGCGCTGCCCGAGTCGTTCCGGGCCTCGAGCTTCGGGATGGACCGCAGGCGCATCGCGTTCGTCGTGGACGCCGGCGGGCGGCTCCTGTCCGCGCTTCCCGCCGCGCGCGCGGTGCTCGCGCAGCGACTGGCCGCGCTGGCGCCCGACCAGCGCTTCACCGTGGCCGTGGTGCGCGGCACGGGCATCGAGTTCGCGCCCGGCACGCCCGCCCTGGCCACCCGCGAGAACGTGTCGACCGCCCTTCGCTGGTTCACCGAGCGAGCCGCGCCCGGCGGCACCGCGGACCTCGGCACGGCGCTCCAGCGCACGTGGGCGGCGTTCGACCCGGATGCCGTGTGCCTGATCGCGCGCGGATCGCCCGCGCCGCGGCGCAGCGCCGCGCGCACCTCCGGTGCGGGCCTCCTCGCGTCGGCCGACCGCCTGAACCCGCAGGGCGCGGCCGGCGAGCGGCCCGCGGCGTTCCTGTGCGTCGAACTCATCGAGCCCTCGGCCGACGGCGCGCTCCGCGCCCTCGGCGAGCGCCACGGCGGGCCCACGGGCTACCTTCTCCTCGACCGCTCGGCGCTCGGCCTCTCGCCCGTGCGCGCATCCGCTTCCGGAACCACCAAGCCATGACCATGCACCATCGCCTCCGATGCATCCTCGCCGCGTCCGCACCGGCGCTCGCCGCGGCGCCCGCCCAGGCCGGGCCGTCGTTCGCCACGGCGTTCTTCATCTCGCTCGACCAGCTTCCCGACGGCGGCACCCGCATCGACTGGATCGGAAGCTCGATGATCTGGGTGCTGATCGCCATGAGCATGGCGAGCGTGGCGCTCATCTGGATCGCGTTCGCGGCCAACCGCCTCGAGGACATGCTGCCGGCGCAGTCCGTGGAATCCATGCGCCGGGCGGTCGGCGAGGGACGCTTCGCGGAGGCGCTCGACGCCTCGCGCACCCAGGGCGGGGACTTCGGGCGGGTGCTGCACGCGGCGCTCGTCGCCGCGCCGGCGGGGCATGACTCGATGCTGCGGGCGGCGGAGTCGATGTCGGACGAGCTGGTCGTGCGCCGGCTGCGGCGCATCGAGGTGCTCAACGTGTTCGGGCAGGTGGCGCCGATGATCGGCCTCTTCGGCACCGTGTACGGCATGATCGTGGCGTTCTTCACCATCGCGCAGGCGGGCGGCACCGCCGACCCGGTGGCGCTCGCCGGAGGCATCGGCACGGCGCTCGTGACCACCTTCTGGGGCCTGCTCATCGCCATCCCCGCGCTCAGCACCTACGCGGTCGTTCGAAACCGGATCGATGCCGCCGGCGCCGAGGGCGCGCGCGAGGTGGAGCAGATCGTGGCGCGCTTCCGTCCCGCGTCCGGCGCGACCCCGGTGGCCGCGCTGCGCGGCGAAGCGGGGGGCGCGGGCGCCTGATGCGCGCAAGCCGCATCCATTCCCGCGGCCCGGGCTCGTTCGAGGCGAACATGACGCCGCTCATCGACATGGCGTTCCTGCTGATCGTGTTCTTCGTGCTCGTGAGCCAGGTGGCGAGCGCGGAGTTCGTGCAGCTGGAGCTCCCGCGGCCCGCCTCCGACGCGGCGCAGCGGCCGGACGACCGGCAGCGCATCGTGCTGAACGTCGTCCCGGCGCGCGACGGCGGTGCGGCGGGGTACCGGCTCGGCAAGCGCGAGTTCGCGCCCGACCGCGAGGGCCTGCGGGACCTGGTGGCGGCGCTCGCGCGCGCCATGAAGGGGCAGCCCGGCGTCGAGGTGAACATCCGTGCCGACCGCACCACGGCGTATTCGTGGGTCCGCCCGGCGATGGACGCGGTGGCCGACGGGCTTGCCGAGAGCGGCATCGACCGGTCGCGCGCACGCGTGCGGCTGGTGGTGCTCGGGGGAAGCATCGATGGCTGAGGCCGCCGCGGACCCGCGCTCGGCGGCCATCGACGCCATGCGCGCGATGGCGTTCGCGTCGCCCGAGGGCCGCGTGGGCCGGCGCCCGCGCCGGGGCGCTGCGGCATCGGCCCGCCGCGCGGGACGGCGCAGCCGCGGGATCGGCGTGGCGCTGCGCACCAACATGACGCCGATGATCGACGTCGTGTTCCAGCTCCTCGTCTTCTTCATCGCCACCACGCGCTACGCGCCCGACGAGCGCGTGATCGCCATGGACCTCGGCCGCCGCGCCGCGGCCGCGACCAACGCCCCCGAGGCGGCGCCCGCCCCGCCGCCGCAGAAGGACCCGTTCGCGCTCGACGACGAATCGCTGCGGCTCGAGGTGGCGCCCGACGGCACCGTGAAGGCGGGCCCGCCGCTGCGCCGCAGCCTGACCACCGCGCAGCTGCGCGAGGTGCTTGCCGCCGAGATCCGTCTTCCCGGCCGGGCCGGCGGCATGTTCGAGCCGGCGTTCCCGGTCGTCGTTGCGCCCGCCGACGGCACGCCGTGGGAGTCGGCGGTGGAGGCGCTCGACGCCGCCACCGCGGCCGGATTCCGAAACGTCGGCTTCGAGCGCAGGCCCGGCACGGCGGAGGCCGGCCGGTGAGCACGGCCGCCGCGCTCACGGCTCTGCTTGCGCTGGCAGCGGCGCCCGCAAGCACGCAGGATCCGGCGGCGCCGGCCGTCCCAGCGCCGGCCGCCGGCATCGACGCGGCGGCCGCGGCCGCGGAGACCGCGCGTGCGGACGCGCGCAAGCCATGGAGCACGACGGTGGCGGCCGACGCCGCGTGGAACCGGCTCCTCCGGCTTCGCGAGCCGCTCCTTGCGTCCGATGATCCGCGCGCCGCCGTGTGGCAGGCCGACGCTGCCGAGGACAACCTCACCACAGGGCTTGCGATCGACGGCTGCGGCGTGGCATCGGTGGCAGGACTCCCGACGCCGGCGCAGCGCGAGCGTGCCGTGGCGCTCCTCCGCGAGGCGCTCGCGCTCACGCGGACCGCCGAGCGAAGCGCGCGCGCCGCGCTGGCCGCCGGGACCGCCACCCCTGCCATGGCCGCCCGTCTTGACTCCGTGGAACTCTCGCAGCGCATCCCGCTCCTGCGCGCGTGCGCCGCCGTCTTCGCGGCCTGGGCCGGCGCGCTCCCCGATGCCGATGCCGCGGCGATCGTCGAGAGCGCCTCGATGCGGCTCGGTGCCATGCGCGGGTCGCTCGCCGGGAACGCCCGATCCCTTGCCGACGCCTGCTGCGGGCTGGGGTTTGCGCGCATCGGCCGACGCGCCGAGGCGGAGGCGGCGCTCATGCCGCTTGCCTCCGACCCGAGGGCCGAGACCGGGCTGCGGGTGCTTGCCATCGCCGGGCTTGCCGAGAGCGCCACGCCGAGCGCGGCAGGCAGGCGGCGCGCGCTCGACGGCCTGCGCTCGCGGCTCGGGCCCGCACTCGACGACGACGCTCGCCTGACGCTCGGCGACCTCGACTGCCGCCTCGCGCGGTCAGCCGCCACCGATGCCACCTCGGCGGGCGCCGCCATGGCACCCGCGTGGCGCGGCTGGATCGATGCCGTGACCGCCGCCGCGCCCGCGCGGCGAGGAGCGGTGCGCGCCGAGGCGCTCGCGCGCATCGCGCGCAATGCCGACGGCGCCGACGACCCCGTCACGCGGGTGGCCCGCGCCCTCGCGGATGCCGCCGCGCCCTCGACGCGCGCCCCGGGCACGGCCGCCCTGCGCTCGGCCATCGCCGACCCCGCGCTCGATGCGGGGGTGCGTTCGCTCGCGATGCTCGAACTCGGCCGCGCGGAACTCCTCCTCGGCAACCCGGCCGACGGCGCGCTGGCGCTCCTGGCGTTTGCCGAGGCCAACCCCGCCGAGCCGGCCTCGCGCCACGCGATCGACGCGGCCGTGGCGGCAGCGCGCGGCACGGGCGATGCCGCGCTCCTCGCCCGCGTGCTGGCCACCGCCGTCGCGCGCTTCCCCGACCACCCCGACCACGCCGCATGGCGCGTGGAGCAGTCGGCGGTGTCGCTCGCGCCCGATGCGCCGGCGCCCATGCGCGATTCGCCGGCGCGGCGGGCGGCGCTGGCGCTCGACGGCCTCGACCGAGCCGACCGAAACGGCGTGGCCGATGCCGCCATCCGCGCGGACCTTGCCATCGCCGCGGCCGAGGCGCTCAACGACGAACTGCGAGGCGACCAGGCCATCGAGGCGCTCGACCGGGTCCCCGCGTCCGCCGAGGTGCCCGACGCGCTGCGGCTGCGGATGCTCGAGGAGCGGATCCGCGCGCTGGCGATCGCAACGCGCACCATCGAGGGCGATGCGCGCGTGGCGGCCGTGGCGTCCGCCGACCCCGCCGCGGCGGCAGACGCCGCCGCGCGCGTCCTGCGCCGCATGTCGGCGGCGGACCTCGGCACCGCGGCCGCCTCGCAGCCGGACGCGCAGCTGGTGGCCCGCATCGGCAGGCTGTCCGATGCCACGCTCCGGCTCGCCCCGCCGACACCCGACCGCGACGAGGTCCTGGCCCGCGCGCTGGTGCTCGCCGGCATGCACGACGCGGCGCTCGGCTGCGCACGGCGCGCCGTGGCCGCGCGCGGCGACCGCGCGGACCTCCTGCTCTCGCTCGCGGAGGCCCTCTGGGGGATCGGCGGCGAGCCCGCGCTCGCGGAGGCGTTCGGCCTCTACGACCGGGTGGCGCGGACCGTGCCCGAGGGCTCGCCGGCGTGGTGGCTCTGCCAGGTGCGTCGCATCCAGGTGCTCGACCGCGTCGGCCGGTCCGCGGATGCCATCGCCCCGCGCGTGGAGCGCCTGAAGGCGCTCGACCCCGCGCTCGGGGGACCGGCGTTCTCCGCCACGCTCCTCGAGATCGCCGCGCGCCGCGGCTGAGCGATCAGTCCTCGAGCGTTCGGAGCTCGTCGCGCAGGATGGCGGCAAGCTCGAAGTTCTCCGCGGCCACGGCCCTCCGCAGGCGCTCCTCCAGCTCCGCGCGCTGGCTCGTCGGGAGCCGCGGCACCAGCACCGCGCGCATGCCGCTCAGGAGCGTGGCCTCGTTGGACTTCTCGAACCCGTCCGCGGGGCCGTGCTCGTCGAAGTGCGCGCGCAGCGCAGCGAGCGCCGCGTCGATGGCGGCGAGCGCCGTGCGGTCGTCGCCGGCCGCCAGCGCGATGGCCGCCTGCGCACGTGCGCGCATCATCAGCACGAACGGCCGGTACTGCTCCAGCATGGTGCGGTCCTGGCGGCCGTGCCCGTGCCGGGCGCACAGGTCGAACATCCGGAGGTTGCGCTCGGTGTCGCATACCACCAGCTCGAACTCCTCGAGCGCGAAGAGCGCCGCGTAGCGGTGGTAGACCTGCACGCCCTCGGCGCGCAGTGCCTCGCACTCCTTGGCCGTCAGGCGGAAGTCCTCGTCGTCGTTGCCCGCGGCTCGGTGCGCCTCCAGCCGTGCGCCGTGCCATGCGAGCAGCGACTCCGCGCCATGGGGCCGGCGCCCGTCGGGCCGCCCCTCCAGTTCCATCTGGAGGATCCCCAGTTCCATCCGCACCTGGACCGCCCGACCGCCCTGGCGCGTGCGGACGAGCCGCACCGTGGGATGCCGCCTCCCGAACTTCCAAGCCTCCAGCACCGGGCCGAGGTCGTGCTCGGGCCCGGCCACGGACTCGTCCGAGCCGTCCGCGCAATCACCTGCGCCCTCCGGGGGCCGGGATTCCCGGCCATCGCCGTGGCCGCCTTCCGGGGAAGGCTCCTGCTTGCGGGATTGGTCGTCGGGCGGCTTCACGGGATCTGAACGAAAGGTGCGATCTCCCGGGCACGGATCAAAGTCGGGCCTTGCGATTGTCGATCGGAACCGTACGATGATCGGCCCGGACCGAGCGTGTGGCTCGACCCAGGTTCGCTGAGTGAGGGCGTATGGCGCGACCCGGCGTACAGAGCGAGCTCCAGCTTTACCTCCGCGAAATCAAGGAGGAACGGCTCCTGACTCCCGACGAGGAGAAGGAGCTCGGCTGGCGCATCATCAACGACGAGTGCCCGGAATCCAAGGAGCGGATGATCAAGGCCAACCTGCGCCTGGTGATCTCCATCTCCAAGAACTACGCCCACCGGGGCCTGCCGCTCTCCGACCTCATCGAGGAAGGCAACATCGGCCTCATCAAGGCGGTCGAGGGCTTCGACCCGGCGCAGGGCGCGCGCTTCAGCACCTACGCGAGCTGGTGGATCAAGCAGGCCATCAAGCGCACGCTGATCAACGCTGTCCAGCCCATCCACATCCCCGCCTACATGGTGGAGCTGATCGCGCGCTGGAAGCAGACCAGCCGCAAGCTCGAGGAGCGCCTCGGCCGCCAGGCCACCATCCACGAGCTGGCCACCGAGATGGGCCTGCCCGTCAAGAAGCTGCTCATCGTGCGCCGCGCGGTGAAGGCGTACCACGCGCCCAGCCAGGCACCGGTGAAGGAGGACGGCGAGGGCGCCGACCTCGGCGACCTCTTCGAGGACACGCGCACCAAGGCTCCCGACCATGACGTGGAGCGCCGCGAGGACTTCTCCACCATCCTGAAGCTGCTCGACTCCATCGACGAGCGCGATGCGCGCGTCCTGCGGCTGCGGTTCGGGCTCGAGGGGAAGGAGCCGCTCACGCTCAAGCAGATCGGCATCGAGGTCGGCCTCACGCGCGAGCGCGTCCGGCAGATCGAGGTGGAGGCGCTCAAGAAGCTGCAGACGCAGCTGCTCGACGCCAAGCCCAGCCGTTTCTTCCGCGAGAACCAGTCGGAAGCTCCGGTCGAACGCCGTCGCCCCGGGCGCAGGCGCAAGCGGGCGCCGGGCAACGAGGCCTGACAGTCACCCGACAGTCGCCCGTCACCTGCAGCCGGTCACTGGCCGCTTGTCACTGGCCGCTTGTCACTGGCCGCTTGCCACTGGCCGCTTGTCACTGGCCGCTTGCCACTGGCCACTGGCCGCTTGCCACTGGCCGCTTGCCACTGGCCGCTTGCCACTTGTCACTTGGCGCGAACGGGGTTGTAGAACGGCATCTTGACGATGCGCGCGGCGGTCCTCGCCTTGCCGAGGTCGATCTCGAACTCGGTGCCCTCGGCTGAGAGCTCGGAAGGCACGTAGCCCATGGCGATGACCTTGTCGAGCGTGGGGCTCAGGCATCCGCTCGTCACGTGACCGACGTGCTCGCCGCCGCGGTGGATGCCCATGCCCTGCCGCGCGGCACGGCGGCCCTCGACCTCGAAGCCCACGAGGCGGTGCTTCGGCCCGGCCTTGGCGACGGCCTCGAGCGCGTCCTGCCCGATGAAGCGGCCCTCGCGCTCGTCGGCGGCACCCTTGTCGAGCTTCACCGCGAAGCCCAGCCCCGCGCTCAGCGGATCGATCTCCTCGGTGATCTCGTGTCCGTAGAGGGGCATCGACGCCTCGGTGCGCAGCGAGTCGCGCGAGCCCAGGCCGCAGGCGCGCACCGCACCGGCCACGCCGTCCTTCTCGCGCAGCAGCATCGGCAGCACGAACTTGGCGACCGTGGAGCCCATCACCAGCTCCACGCCGTCCTCGCCGGTGTAGCCGGTCCGGCTGACCGTGAGCTTTGCCACCATGAGGCTCTTCTCCGCGAACCGGTAGCGCTTGAGGGTGGGGATCTCGCGGCTGAACGTGCCCACGAGCTCCATGACCTTCGGCCCCTGGATGGCGGCCATCGCGGTGGATGCCGTGATGTCCTCCATCGAGAAGGTCAGGTTCTCGCGCTCCTTGATGGCGCGGAACCATTCCATGATCTTCAGTCGGTTGGAGGCGTTGACCACCATCATGTAGTCGTCCTCGTCGTAGCAGTAGACGAGCACGTCGTCGCGCACCCCGCCCCGCTCGTTGCACACCAGCGAGTACCGCACCTGGCCGCGCTCCATGCCCAGGATCAGGCGGGTGCACACCCGGTCGAGGAACTTCCGGGCATGGCGGCCGGTGATCCGCAGCCGTCCCATGTGGCTCACGTCGAAGAACGCCGCACCCGTCCGGCACGCATGGTGCTCGTCGATGATCGACCCGTACGACATGGGCATCTCCCAGCCCGCGAAGTCGACGAAGCGGGCCCCGCGCTCTGCGCTCCAGGGATGGAAGGGAGTCCGTGCGAGGGTGGCAGTGGTCATGGTCCGCCAAGGGTAGCCGAAGGTTCCGGGACCCGGCTATCCTCGGGCTTCGCGCATGAAAGGCACCCGAGCACGAATCCCACGCCGGAACGCCCGGCACGGGAACCGCGCGGGCCGCCGCCTGCGCGCGCTGGCGGCGGTGCTGCTGGCCCTGGCGACGCTGCTCGCGCCGGCGCGCGCCTTCGCGCTGGACCTCGAGGACGAGTCGCTGGCGGACCGCCCGGTTTCGTCGGTGAAGGTCTCCATCCGCGGCAAGCGCATCGCCACGGAGCAGGAGATCCGCAACAACCTCCGCATCGCCGCGGGCCAGCCGTTCGACGCCAAGGTGGTCAAGGCCGACGTGAGCACGCTGTACCGCCTGGGGCGCTTCGGGCAGGTCTCCGCGGACGCCACCATCCTGCCCGACGGCTCCGTCGAGGTGTCCTACACCGTCGAGGAGCAGCAGATCGTCGACAGCATCGACTTCGCGGGCAACTACGTTGTCACCGACCAGGAGCTGAGGAAGGCCGTGCCGCTGGCGGCGGGCGCCCCGCGCGACGACTTCCTGCTCGAGCAGTCGATCTTCCGCATCAAGGAGCTCTACAAGGGGCGCGGCAACTACCTCGTGGAGGTGAAGGTCGACGAGAGCAGGCTCGACCAGGGACTGCTCCTCTTCCAGATCATCGAGGGACCGCGGGTGCGCATCCGCGAGATCCAGTTCGTGGGCAACGAGGCGTTCCCCGCCGAGCAGCTCGAGGCGCAGCTCAAGACCAAGCCGTGGGTGTTCCTGTTCCGCAAGGGCGATCTCGACGAGGACCTGCTGATCGAGGACGTGGCCACGGTCGACCGCTACTACAAGGACCGCGGCTACGTGGACGTGCGCGTCGACAAGCGCATCGAGATGGGTGCGGACCAGCGCGAGGCGAAGATCGTCTTCACGGTGACGGAGGGCCGCCAGTACCGCCTGCGGGACATCGTCATCAAGGGCGATGCGGCGGGCCCGCCGCGGGTGATGACCCGCGAGCAGATCGCCAACCTCGCCATCATCCAGCGCGGCGACCCGCTGCAGCGCAACCTGATCGAGAAGACGAAGAAGGCGATCGAGCAGGCGTACCAGGTGATGGGCTACGTGGACGTCCGCGTGGGCGACAACTGGGTGCGCGTGGGCGAGGAGCCCGAGGTCGACCTGCTTGTCTCGATCCGGGAGGGCAGCCCCTTCTCCACCGGCCTCGTCGACATCCAGGGCAACCAGGTGACCCGCGACAAGGTCATCCGGCGCCTCGTGCGCTTCCAGCCGGGCCGCCCGATGGACGGGCGCGAGATCAAGAACACCGAGGAGCGCCTGGAGCGCTCGCAGCTCTTCCGCGAGCCGCGCGTCACGCCGCAGGCCCCCGACGCCGAGGACCCCGGCACCCGCGACGTGCTGGTGGAGGTGAAGGAGAAGCAGACGGGCTCCGTCAACTTCGGCATCGGCGCGGGCACGGACAGCGGCTTCTTCGGCGAGGTGTCGCTCAAGCAGCAGAACTTCGACCTCGCCGACTGGCCGCGCAGCCTCGACGAGTTCCTCGGGGGCCGCGCCTTCCGCGGCGCCGGGCAGAACTTCAACGTCGCCATCGCGCCCGGCATCGACGTCAGCAACTACAACGTCTCCATCGGGGACCCGCACCTCCTCGACAGCGACTGGGGCGGCAACGCGTCGCTCAACTACCGAAACCGCATCTACGACCAGTGGACCGAGGAGCGGCTCAGCCTGGTGTTCGGGCTCTCCACGCGCATCGGCGACTTCTGGACCTTCACCGTCAACCCGCGCGTCGAGAACATCACGCTCACCGACTTCGACCCGAGCACCCCGGTCGAGGTGTGGGAGCAGCGAGGGCCCTCCTACAACAGCGCCGTGCTGGCGCAGATCACCCGCACGGAGGTCGACAACCCGGCGCGCCCGGGCCGCGGGTCGCAGGTCGAGCTGCAGGCCGGTTACCACGGCGTGTTCGGCGGCGACTACGACTACCCGCAGGTGGGGCTCAGCCTGACGCAGTTCTTCACCACCTACGAGGACTTCCTCGGGCGCCGGCAGGTGCTGCGCCTGCGCGCGCAGGCCAACTACATCTTCTCCGGCGATGCGCCGGTGTTCGAGCGCTGGTACATGGGCGGCCGCACGATGCGCGGCTTCGCGTTCCGGACGGTCAGCCCCAAGTCGAACGAGGTGATCGGCACCAACCCGCCGTCCACCTTCACGACCTCCGGCACGTTCACGCCCGTCGGCGGCAACTTCCTGTTCTTCACGGGCGCCCAGTACGAGGTGCCGGTGATCGGCGAGTTCCTCTCGATGGTCACCTTCGTCGACAGCGGCACCGTCAACAACGACGACTGGCTGAACCAGTACCGCGTGGGCGTGGGCGCCGGGCTGCGCATCTACATCCCGCAGTTCGGCCAGGCCCCAATCGCCCTCGACTTCGCGTACCCGTTGGTGAAGCAGCAGTACGACGAGGAGCAGATCTTCAGCTTCACGCTCGACCTGCCCTTCTGACGCACGCGGCCCGTCCGGCAAGCCGCCCGCCCGTACACTTCCGGGATGAGCACCAACCGGAACCTCGCGGCCGTCCTGGTCGCCGCAGCGGCGGGCGCGGCCGTTGCCACCACCTCCTACCAGGCCGGGGCCACCGCCCGCATGGCCCCCGCGCCCTCGCGCGTCGCCACCGTGGACCTCGTGAAGGTGGTCGAGCGCCTCACCGAGCGCAGCGACTGGGAGGTGCAGATCACCGCGCTCGGCAAGAGGATCCAGGAGGAGTTCACCGCCAGGCGCAAGTCGCTCGAGGACATGGCCCGGCAGATGGAGACGGCCGCCGAGGCGCAGCGCGCCGGCATCCGCGACAGGCTCGCGTTCGAGCAGCTCCAGTTCGAGCAGTGGGAGCGGATCAAGAAGGTCGAGGTGGACCGCGAGCGCGCGCTGATGTGGCAGAGCATGTACCGCAACATCCGCAACGAGAGCCAGAAGCTGGCCGATGCGGAGGGCTGGGACATCGTGCTCGTCCACGACGGCGTCAGCGACATCCAGCTCCAGCGCGACTCGAAGACGCCGCTCGAGCAGCAGGCGCAGGAGCAGATCGTCCGCCGCCGCGTGCTCTACGCCGCGAGGTCCACCGACGTGACCGACCAGCTGGTGGTGCGGATGAACAACGCCCGCACCGCCGCCGCCAAGAGCGGCGACGCCGGCGCCCCCGCGGCACCGCCCGCCCCGAAGTGAACCCGCACCGAGACACGGAACACCACATGCGAAAGACCACGATCGCCATCGGACTCGGATGCGCCGCGCTCGCGGCCGCCGCCATGCTCCCCGACCGCCCCGCCAAGGTCGCCAGCGTCGACATCGAGCGGATCTTCGTGCAGCTCGACGAGCAGCGCGCCGTCGAGGCCGACATCAAGAAGCTCAGCGAGTCGATGGTGGCAACCAAGGACAGGCTGAGCCGCGAGCTGCAGGACCTGAACGCGGAGCTCGAGAGCTACAAGGCCGGCACCCCGCCCTACAACGAGGCGCTGAAGAAGGTCGAGGCCGCCATCGGCGCCATGAGCGCGCAGGACCAGTTCGGGCAGCTCAAGGTGGAGGCCGAGCGCGCCACCGCCATGCGCACGCTGTACGGCCACGTGAAGGAGGCCGCGGCCGCGGTCGCCAAGGGCGCGGGCATCGACTACGTGCTCGTGAACGACTCGATCCCGCCGATCGAGCCCGCCGGCTTCGTGGCCACCAAGCAGCAGATGGCCATGCGCCGGGTGCTCTTCGCGGACCAGTCGATGGACATCACGGACGCGGTGGTGGCCAAGGCCAACGCGGACTTCAAGGCGCGCGGCGGCATCGCGCCGCCCCCGGCCGCCCCCGTGCCGGCACCGAAGCCGTGAGCCAGGCCCTGACATCGGGCTCCGTGGCCGAGCTCGTCGGCGGCACCCTCGTGGGCCCCGCGGGCATCCCCGTGCACGGCGTGGCGGCCGTCGCCGACGCGCAGCCCGACCAGCTCACCTTCATCGGCGACCTCGTCAACGCCAACCGCTGGGCGGCCTCGCGCGCAGGCACCGCGGTCGTGACGCGCGGCATCGCGGTGCCCGGCCACGACCCCGCCACGCGCGCGCTCATCGAGGTGGACAACGCCGACCTCGCGATGATCCCGGTGCTCGAGCGGTTCTTCGCGGGCGACGTGCTCCCCGATGCCGGCATCGCGCACGGCGCGCACGTCGACCCGTCGGCGTCGGTGCACCCCTCCGCCCGGATCGCGCCCGGCGCCGTGGTCTGCGCGCGCGCCGTGGTGGGCGCGGATGCATCGCTCCACCCGAACGCGGTCCTCTACCCCGACGCGCAGGTCGGCGACGGGAGCATCGTCCATGCCGGCGCGGTGGTCCGGGAGCGCTGCATCGTCGGCCGCCGCTGCATCGTCGGCGCGGGCGCGGTGATCGGCGGCGACGGCTTCGGCTACCGCGCGAGCGCCGACGGCCGCTCCGTGCTGCGCATCCCCCACCTCGGCAACGCGGTGCTCGAGGACGACGTGGAGATCGGGTCGGGCACCATGGTCGACCGCGGCAAGTTCGGCGCCACGCGCATCGGCGCGGGCACCAAGATCGACAACCTCTGCCAGATCGGCCACAACGTCCAGGTCGGGCGCATGTGCATGATCAGCGGGCACACCGGCATCGCCGGCAGCACGGTGGTGGGCGACGGCGTGCAGATGGGCGGCGGCGTGGGAATCGCGCCCCACGTGCGCATCGGCTCCGGGGCCCGCATCGCCGCGCGCGCGGCCGTCATGAGCGAGATCCCCGCCGGCGAGACCTGGGGCGGATACCCGGCGCAGGAGATCCGGCATGCGTTGCGGGAGGAAGCCGCGCTCCGTAAACTTGCTGACTCGGCAAAACCCCTGCTGCGGCTCCTGAAGGAACCGCAGGCACGGGACTGAAGGGCCGCGCCGCACCGCGGCCGGCCACCCGAGCCAGCCCCGTGACCGCCTCCGCCGTCCGACAGCCCCAGCCAGTGGACCGCGCCGCCCCCGGCGCGCAGGTGCGCCAGCGGACCGTGGCGTCCACCGCGTCCGTCGGCGGCAAGGGCCTCATGCTCGGGCGCGACGCGACCGTCACGTTCCTGCCCGCGCCGCCCGACCACGGCATCGTGTTCGAGCGCACCGACCTCGACCGGCCGGTGGTCATCCCGGCGCTCGTCACCAACGTCATCCCGAACGCAAGGCGCACCACGCTGAAGTCCGGCGACGCCACCATCGAGACCGTCGAGCACTGCATGAGCGCGCTGCGCGGCCTCGGGATCGACAACGCGCTCCTGCGGATCAGCGGCCCCGAGCTCCCGTGCGGCGACGGCAGCGCCATGCCGTTCGTGGAGGCGATCCGCGCCGCCGGCATCGCCGAGCAGGACGCGCCGCGGCGCATGTACCGCCTCAACGAGACGGTCACGGTCGAGGAGGGCGATGCGTCGATCACCGCGGTGCCCGCCGACAGCCCGGGCGGCATGCGGCTGATGTACGACCTCGACTACGGCGCCAACTCGTCGCGCATCCCGCACCAGGCGTGGAGCTTCGACCCGGCGCGCGACGACTACGCGGCGGACATCGCCCCGGCCCGCACCTACTCGCTCAAGGAGGAGGCGGAGGCGCTGTGGCAGGCAGGCCTGTGCCGGCACCTCACCCCGCGCGACGTCCTCGTGATCGGCGACGAGGGGCCCATCCAGAACGAGTTCCGGTTCCGCGACGAGCCCGTCCGCCACAAGATGCTCGATGCCATCGGCGACCTCGCGCTGGTGGGCACCATCGTCGAGTGCCAGGTCATCGCCAACCGCTCCGGGCACGGCCTCAACCGCCAGCTGGGCATGAAGCTGCTGAGGCTGGTGCAGCGCGACCGCCAGGCGCGCAAGCTGGTGGAGGGCCGTGCCATGGACGCGCGCGCCATCAGCCGCCTGATGCCGCACCGCTACCCGATGCTGCTGGTCGACCGCGTGCTCGAGCTCGAGCCCGGCCGCCGCGCCATCGGCGTCAAGAACGTGAGCATCAACGAGCCGTTCTTCCCGGGGCACTACCCCGGCACCCCCATCATGCCCGGCGTGCTCATCGTCGAGGCCCTGGCGCAGATGGGCGGCCTGCTCCTCAGCCAGACGCTCGAGCACACCGGCAAGGTGGCCGTGCTGCTCTCGCTCGACAAGGTGAAGCTCCGCAAGGCCGTCACCCCGGGCGACCAGCTGGTGCTCGAGGTGGAGACCATGCGCGCCACCAGCCGCAGCGCGGCCGTCAAGGCGCGCGCCGTGGTGGGCGAGAAGGTCGCGGCCGAGGCGGAGATCCGCTTCATGATGGTGGATCAGGACTTCGAGTAGGTCCTGGACTTCGAGTGGGACGAGACACGCAAGGAAAGAGATGCCGATCCACAGCACCGCAATCGTCGACCCGGCAGCGCGCATCGCGCCGAGCGTGAGCATCGGCCCGTGGTGCGTGGTGGGCCCCGAGGTCACCATCGGCGAGGGCTGCACCCTCGACAGCCACGTGGTGATCGAGTCCCACACCCGCATCGGCCGCGACAACCGACTCTTCCCGTTCTCCTACGTCGGCGGCACGCCGCAGGACAAGAAGTTCGGTGGCGAGCGCACCTGGTGCGAGATCGGCGACCGCAACCACGTGCGCGAGCACGTCACCATCCACCGCGGCACGCAGAACGGCGGCGGCTGGACCCGCATCGGCAGCGACAACCTGATCATGGGCACCGTGCACATCGCGCACGACTGCGTGGTGGGCAACGGGTGCATCCTCGCCAACAACGCCATGCTCGCGGGCCACGCGGTCGTGCAGGACCATGCCAACCTCGGCGGCGGTGCGGGCATCCACCACTTCGTGGTGATCGGCACCTGCGCCTTCGTCGGCGCGATGGCGCGCGTGAGCATGGACGTGCCGCCCTTCATGATCGTCGAGGGCAACCCCGCCGAGGTGCGCGGCCACAACCACATCGCCATGGCGCGGCGCGGCTTCAACGAGACCGACATCGAGGCCATGAAGGAGGCGTACAAGCGCCTGTTCCGGGACCGGGGCGGCAGCCTCGCGGAGAAGATCAGCGGGCTGGTGGCGAAGTACCCCGGGGTCCGGTCGGTCGACATCCTCGTCAACGCCGTCAACGCGCAGGCGCGCGGCGTCCACGGGCGCTCGCTGGAGACCCAGCGCCCGGATGACCGCCACCGCCGGCAATGAGCCGCAACGCACGCCGTCCGGGGGCATCGCGGGAGACCATCCCGGCCGAGGCTATGCTGCGTGCGATGAGCGGAGCTCCCCGGCACGAGAAGGTCGACGAGATCATGGAGCGTGCCGAGGCCGCCCTGCGCAGGTCGCAGTGGTTCGAGGCCGAGCGCCTCGCGCAGCGAGCGGTCGAGCTCGCCCGCGCGCAGGAGGACTTCAACCTCCTCGCCCGCATCACCCTTCCCCTCCAGGAGTCTCGCCGCCAGCGCATCCAGGAGGCGACCGGCAGCCGCAAGGTCACGATCCTCCACACCGGGATCACCGAGGACATGCCGCTCAAGCCCGGGTGCTACCTCGTGCAGCCGCCGTCGGTCGGCGCCGACGCGCGCCGCCTGCGACTCGCCGCGCTGCGCCGCGAGGTCGCCGTCGCGATCCTCTGCCGCGAGCCGAAGTCGAGGATGGGCCTCTGCCCGATCGTCGCCATCGGCCAGGTGACGATCCGAGCGCGGATCGAGCCGCCGAAGGACTGGGAGAAGCCCGACCACAAGTGGTTCGTCGGGGCGATGGAGGCCCTCGGCGACGCCGCCGTCGAGATGCTCGACACCGGCATGGAGCTCGACCGGCAGGTGGACTTCCTGCTCGCGGCGCTCGACGCGGTGCCGGACCACGAGAAGCTCCACCAGGCGCTCGCCGAAGTCTGCCGCGAGGCCGCAAAGGGCTTCGTCCGCACCACGACGACCGACGACCTCGACGCGGAGCTCGCCGCAGCCGAGGAGGAGCCCGATCTCGAGGACCTCGAGGGCGGCAAGCCGCGCGCCCGCAGGGACGCCGCCTCGGAGGACTGACGGCCGCCGCCGTCAGTCCCAGCAGAGCCCCTCGAACAGCGAATTCAGGTTCCGGCAGCCGCCTTCCTCGACGATCACCAGGTCCTCGACGCGGACGCCCCCGTGCGCGCGGCAGTAGAGGCCCGGCTCCACGGTGAGCGCGTCGCCCGTCACCAGCGCCGGCCCCTTGAAGTCAAGGAGCGGCGGCTCATGCACGTCGAGCCCGATCCCATGTCCCGTGCCATGGGTCATCCCGCACCACGTGTCCGGGGCGTCCGACGCAGGCAACCCGCTCGCGTACCCGCGAGCATGGATCACCCCGAGCGTGGCGCGGTGCACGTCCTCGCCCGTCGCGCCGGTGCGCACCGCGGAAATGGCCGCGCGCTTCGCCTCCACCACTGCCTCGTGCATCCTCCGCACCTCGGGGCTCGCCTGTCCGTTCACCACGGTACGCGTGCAGTCGCCGTTGTAGAGCGTGCGCTGGCAGCGCGGGAAGATGTCGACGATCACCGGCTGGCCCGTGCGCAGGTCGCCGTGCCCGTGGTCATGGCAGTCGGCGCCCTGCGGGCCGCACGCGACGATCGGCGGCGGATTCTGGAACCCCGCGCGGAGGAGGTGGACGTCGATCATGAACCGCAGGCGCTCGGAGGTCAGCGGCTCGCCGTCGTGCATGAGCACGCCGCGCCGGTCCGGTGCGGCGCGCGCCACCGTCTCGCAGGCCATGCGCATCGCGCCCTCGGTGGCCGCCTGCGCCTCGCGCAGCAACTCCACCTCCTGCGGGTCCTTCGCCCGGCGCCCGAGCACCCCGAGCTGCGGGTCGTACTTCACCGCGATCCCGGCGGCGCGCAGGTGCTCCGCGTAGATCAAGGGCAGCGTCCGGTCGGCCTCGACGGACGTCACGCGCTGGCGGCGAAGGCACTCGGCCACGGCCTGCGCGGTGGCCGTCTCGCGGTCGCCCGAGAGCCCGCCATGCGGCTCGAAGTCGCGCGGGCAGGACACCGCGTCCGCGTGCGCGTGCTGCCGTGCCCGCGCCATCTCGATGTCGCGGCAGATGAAGACGCGGTGGGGCTTCTGCCCGTCGCGCAGGAAGTCGATGCACGCCGCCGGGTCGCCGACGTTGAACCGGACGGCGTGGAACAGGCTCTTGTTGGTGGCGGGAATACCCGCGATCAGTCGTGCGGACGGCATGGGCGCGGAGGATAGGCCCGCCCGGCAGGCGCCCGCCGGGGAACTGTCCCCGGGCCGCCGCTGGCTCAGCGCGTCAGCGCCCGGTACTGGAGCTTCCGGGGCGGCGCGTCGGACGGGATGCCCAGCCTGCGACGGCGGTCGTCCTCGTACGCGGAGTAGTTGCCGTTGAAGAAGAACACCTTGCTGTCGCCCTCGAACGCCAGGATGTGCGTGGCCACGCGGTCGAGGAACCAGCGGTCGTGGCTGATCACCACCGAGCAGCCGGCGAAGTTCTCCATGCCCTCCTCGAGCGCGCGCATGGTGTTCACGTCGAGGTCGTTGGTGGGCTCGTCGAGCAGGATGACGTTGGCGCCCTCCTTGAGCATGCGCGCGAGGTGCACGCGGTTGCGCTCGCCGCCGGAGAGGTTGCCGACGATCTTCGACTGGTCGGTCCCGGTGAACCCGAAGCGCGCCACGTAGGCGCGGCTGTTCACCTCCACGCCGCCGAGCATGATCTTCTCGTCGCCGCCCGAGATCGCCTCCCAGAGGTTCTTGTCGTTCGGCAGCGTCTCGCGGCTCTGCTCCACGTAGGCCAGCTTGACGCTGTCGCCGACGCGGAGCTCGCCCGAGTCCGGCCGGTCCGAGCCGGTGATCATGCGGAACAGCGTGGTCTTTCCGGCGCCGTTGGGGCCGATGATGCCGACGATGGCGCCGGCGGGGATCGAGAAGCTGACATCGTCGAGGAGGAGCTTGTCGCCGAACGCCTTGGAGAGGCCCTTGGCCTCGACCACCAGCGTCCCGAGGCGCGGGCCCGGCGGGATGAAGATCTCCACCTCGGCGGCCTTCTCCTTCTGGTTCTGGCTGACGAGCTGCTCGTAGCGCTCGACGCGCGACTTGCTCTTGGCCATGCGGCCCTGCGGGCTCTTGTTGATCCACTCCAGCTCGCGCGCCAGCGCCTTCTGCCGGTTGGACGCCTGCTTCTCCTCGATCTCCAGGCGCGCCTTCTTCTGCTGCAGCCAGCCGGTGTAGTTGCCCTTGTAGGGGATGCCCTCGCCGCGGTCGAGCTCGAGGATCCATCCGGCCACGTTGTCCAGGAAGTACCGGTCGTGCGTCACGGCGATGATGGTGCCCTCGAAGCGCTGCAGGTGCTGCTCGAGCCACGCGACGCTCTCGGCATCGAGGTGGTTGGTCGGCTCGTCGAGGAGCAGGATGTCGGGCTTCGTCAGGAGCAGGCGGCAGAGCGCCACGCGGCGCCGCTCGCCGCCCGAGAGCGTGTTCACCGGCTGGTCCTGCGGCGGGCAGCGGAGCGCCTCCATGGCCATCTCGAGCTGGCTGTCGATGGTCCACGCGTCGAGGCGGTCGAGCCTCTCCTGCACCTCGGCCTGCTTGTTGATCAGCTTGTCCATCTGCTCGGGGGTCATGTCCTCCCCGAACTTCGCGTTGACCTCGTCGTACTCCTTGAGCAGCGCGAGGGTCTCCTTGGCCCCGTCGCGCACCACCTCGATCACCGTGCGCGTGTCGTCGATCAGCGGCTCCTGCTCGAGGTAGCCGACCGTGTAGCCGCCGGCGGCCACCACCTTGCCCTCGTAGTTCCTGTCCACGCCCGCCATGATGCGCAGCAGCGTGCTCTTGCCGCTGCCGTTGAGGCCGAGCACGCCGATCTTCGCGCCGTAGTAGTACGAGATGGATACGTTGTTGAGGATCTTCTTGCGGTCGATCTCCTTGGTGACGCCCATCATCGAGTAGATGACCTGCGTCTCGTTCCTCGGGCCGGACTTCTGCGGGGCTGCCATGCGTGGATCCTCTGGTGAGGCGCGCGATTCTACGCAACGCGCGCACCTATCCTGCACGCATGGGACCGTTCCTCGAGTGGATCCGCGCCACCAACGGCGGCACGGCGCGCAGGCTGCTCGTGGGCGCTGTGGGCGGGACGATGGCGCTGGCCGGAATCGCGCTCCTGGTGCTGCCCGGGCCGGGCATCCCGCTCCTGCTCGCGGGGCTCGGCGTCCTCGGCCTGGAGTTCGCGATCGCCCGCACCTGGATGGAGGCCCTGAAGCGGCGCGCGGAGGGAGCCGGCGTGCCGCGCCAGGCGCTGTGGGCCCTGCCGGCGGCGGGCATCGCGCTGTCGATCGCGGTGACCGTGGCCACCGGGCTGCTGTCGGTCGTGCACGGGCACGGGACATGGCGGATCGTGCGCAAGCCCTCGCTCTCCTGGCGGCTCACGTACGTCTCGGTCGACGAGCTCTCCGCGGCCGACGCGGGCCCCGACGCCGCCGAGATGCTCCGCCGGAGCGGCCTCGGCCCGCCGCGCTGAGCCGCGCCCGGGCCCGCGCAGTCATTCCGGCGCGCCGAGCAGGTGGCGCCGCAGGAAGCCAAGCCGCTTGCGATAGCCGTAGGGCGTCTCCGCCGCGCCGTGCCCTGCCCCGGGAACCACCACCAGCTCATGCAGGATCCCTGCGCGCACGAGCGCGGCGGACGCCTGCATCGTGCTCGCGGGGTCCACGTTCTCGTCGAGCTCGCCCACGACCAGCATCAGCCTTCCCCGCAGCCGCGCGGCATCGGCGGCGTTCGAGCTGCGTTCGTAGCTCTCGTCGACGGGCCACCCCATCCACAGCTCGTTCCACCACGCCTTGTCCATGCGGTTGTCGTGGCAGCCGCAGTCGGCCACCGCCACGGAATAGAAGTCCGCATGGTCGATCAACGCGCGCATGGCGCTCTGGCCGCCCGCGCTGCCGCCGTAGATCCCGACGCGCGAGAGGTCCATCCACGGCCGCGTCGCCGCCGCGGCCCTGATCCACGCGATGCGATCGGGGAACCCCGCATCCTTCAGGTTCTTCCAGCAGACGTCGTGGAACGCCTTGCCGCGCCAGTTCGTGCCCATGCCGTCCACCTGCACCAGCACGAAGCCCGCATCGGCGATCGCCTGCAGGCCGTGGTTCGGCGACCACTCCTTCGTCGCGTGGAAGTCCTGCGGCCCCGCGTACACGCACTCCAGCACGGGCCTCGGCGTCGGGTCGTTCGCCGTGCCGCGGGGCCGGAAGATGACGCCGTGGATGTCGGTCACGCCGTCACGGCCCTTGGCCACGAAGCGCTCGGGAAGCACCCGGCCCGCATCCAGCTGCGTCGCGACGGACCCGCGACCGAGCTCGCACACGAGCGACCCGTCGTGCCCGTCGCGCAGTTCCTTCACGGGCGGCAGGTCCACCCGCGACCAGGTGTCCACGTACCAGCGGCCGCCGGGACTCCACTCCACGCGGTGCGTGCCGTCGCCGCGCGTCAGCCGCACCGCCTCGCCGCCGTCGATCGGCACGCGCATCCAGTGCTCGAAGCAGGGGTCCTGCGCCGCATCAATGCCCATGGCACGCAGCGTGACCGTTCGCGCGGCCGCGTCCACCGACTCCACGGAGCGCACCATCCAGCGTCCCCGCGTCACCTGCCGCCGCACGCTGCCCGTCGGCACGTCGATGAGGTAGACGTGGTTCCATCCGTCGCGCTCGCTCATCCAGAGCAGCTCGTCCTCCGCGAGCCAGTGCATCCACGTCTTGTGCGCGTAGTCCACGAAGGTCGGCGAGGTTTCCTCCGCGACCGTGCGCACCGCCCCCGTCGCCGCATCCACGCTCACGAGCCGCAGCAGCTGATGGCCGCGCCGGTTGTGGACAAACGTGAAGCTGCGGCCATCCGCCGCCCAGCGCAGGCCGTCGTTCGACCAGGGCGTCGTGAACGACGCGCGATCGATGGGCACCTCGGTGCCGTCGGCCCGGAAGAGCCGCGGCCACCGTTCCTCGATGCGGTCTCCGGGCTTCAGGTAGTTCAGCGTGCGCACGCGCGGCTGCACCTGGTCCACCGGGGAGCTCTCGACGACCGTCACCGGGTGCTCCTGCGCCGGCACCACCTCCCACGCGACGGCGTGTCGCCCGTCCGGCGCGGTCGAGGGGGCGGCAAGCCCGGCCGGCACGGGCACGCCGCCGGCCGGTGCGGTCAGCGCAACGAACGCAGCGGCGGCAAGCGGGGCGAGGCGCGTGACAAGGGCCATCGACGCACGATACGCATGCCGTGCACCGCTAAGATCCCGCGCCTGATGACCGGCACCGCACGCACCGCCGCCCTCCGCGCACTCGCCGCACTCTCGGGAACGATTGCGATCGCGCTCAGTTCCTGCTCCGCACCGCCGCGACCGATCGACGAGGGCACGAAGCTGCGCCTCGAGCTGGCCGCCAACCTGCTGGACATCGCCGACGTGGGGATGACGCTGTTTGCGACCGAGGTCACCAAGAGCTACGCCAGACAGGAGGCGGGCGAGCTGTACCTCCTGAAGCAGGTGACGCGGAACACGACGGTCAACAACCTTCGGGCGCTCGCGCTCGGGCAAGACCCGACGGGCACGCTGGTCGACATGTATGTGTGGGTACGGCTCGCCGAGCAGGCATGCGCCTACCGCAATGCCATCATGCCCGCGTTCAAGGACGCACCCTACGACTGCACGGCGACGTACGGCGAAGTCAAGCGCCGGATCGACACCATCATGGAGACCGGGTTCAACGGAGAGCCCGTCTTCTCCGCGGAGCAGCGCCAGCAGCTCGACGCACTCGTGGCGGACTTCCAGGTGCGCCATCCGGACCTCCTGAGCGCCGGGCTGTTCCGCATCGACGACCTGCGCGACTACTCGGGAAGCCGCATGCAGGTCATCGCGCAGGCACCGCAGGCCATGCTGAGCCCGGTGGAGGACGCGCGCGCGGAGCTGGAGCGTGCGCGACTGGTGGGCGCGCGGATGGTGTGGCTGGCCAGCAGGCTGCCGACGGCCGCGGGCTGGGAGGCGCAGGCAGTCATCGACGAGGTCCGCCAGGGCAAGGAAGTGCAGGCGGCCCTTGCGAGCGCCGTCACCATCGAACAGCGCCTCAACGAGACGCAGGCGACGCTCTCGTCGGTCAGCGGCGCCGCCGACGAACTTGCGTCCTCGGTCAAGGCGCTCGGCGATCACTTGGGCGAGGTCGCCAAGGCCCGGGAGGTGCTTCGGGAAGGCCTGTGGCTCCTGGCGGGCGTCGCCGCCGCGGTGCTTCTCGCGCTCGTCGTGCTTGGCGCGATCATCACGCGCCGGCTGAGCCGGATCGCGGAAGTGGCCTACAAGTCCGCGCGACACACCTGATTATAGGACTAAAATCTGGCTCGCCGGAAGCGCCAAATCCGGTCGTTTGGGCGCCTTCACGCTTGCCAAACAGATCCCGGACCTTACCGTAGTCGTACAGGAGACCTCCGGGCCGCACTGTCTCGTTGCCCCGCACCCCCACGGACCCACACATGAAGCAACTCATCCGATCCATCGGGCTTGTCACCCTCGCCTTCACGGGCGCTGTCCACGCCGACGCGGAAGGCCACGCGCTCGCGGGACAGGCCTGGCCCGAGCAGGCCCCCACCCCGACCTTGTCGGCGGAGTTCGGCTTCGACATCGTGCCCGCGCCGCTCTTCGTCCTGCCCAACCAGGACAACGAGGCGTACCTCATGGAAGACGAGCTCTCACGCGGCAGCGCGGGCTCGAAGCCGCTCCGTTTCGCCATCCCCGTCGCGGCGTCCATGAGCATCGATGACGGCCAGTGGCTGCAGGTGCCGGGCGGCCGCCTCTGGCGCGTCGAACTCCTCTCCTACAACGCCACCACCGCGCGCCTGCACCTCACGGGCATCAACTTGCCCCAGGGCCAGCAACTGCGCCTCTCGAACCCCGGCTTCTTCGACAGCGTCGTCGGCCCGATCGAGGGCGTGGGCGAGTTCGGCAACGGATCGATTTGGGGCATGTCTCTTGCCACCAACCGGACGCTCATCGAGTGGTTCGTGCCGCACGGGCAGTCCGTGACCGACCTCCCCTTCACCGGCGTCGACTACTACCACGGCTACCGGAAGATCTGGAAGCTCGACGAACTCGCCGAGGGCGGCGTGGCCGTGGGCCCGTGCCACCTCGACCCGATCTGCTTCCCCACGTGGGCCAACGAGTCCAACGGAACCGTGCGCCTGATCTTCGGCGGCTTCGTCTGCTCGGGCCAGCTGATCGCCACCACGGCCGCGGACGAGACGCCCTACGTCTCCACGGCCAACCACTGCATCTCGACGCAGGCCGAGGCCAACAGCTGCCAGTTCAACTTCTTCTACCGCCGGAACACCTGCGCGTCCGCGGCAACGGCGGCGGCAGGCACCAACGTCACCGGCGGCGACCTCGTGCGCACGCACCTCAACAGCGACTGCACGCTGCTGATGGAGCGCCCGACGCTTCCGACCACCGCTTACTGGGTCGGCTGGACAAGCGCGACCGTCCCCACCAGCACCGCAAGCACCGGCCTGCACCACCCCGACGGCAGCTACCAGCGCATCTCGTTCGGCACCAAGAACGCAAACTCGTTCAACTGCGGGTCGCCCACGTCCAACTGGTCGTCGCTCTCCTGGAACTCGGCGACGCAGTACGGCGTCACCAACACGGGCGTGACGGAGGGCGGCTCCTCGGGCAGCGCCATCTACCGTAACAGCGACAAGAAGATGTACGGCGTGCTGACCTGCGGCGCCAGCGCCTGCTCGGCAACGGCCGCCGACGACGGCTACGGACGCTGGGACGTGGCCGTCAACACCAGCTCAACCGGGTTCGCGACCTCGTTGGCCGTGGGTTCGGACGATGCGCAGGAGCCGAACGACTCGTGCGCCGCGGCGCGCGCGCTGACGGCCGGCACCTACAGCGCACTGGTCGTGAAGCGCCTCGACGAGGACTGGTACGCCCTGCCCGTCCCGGTGGGCTCCACGCTCACGGTGAGCATGACCTTCACGCACGCAAATGGCGACGTCGACGTCCAGCTCTTCAACGCCTGCGGCGGCGCCGTCGCGGTCGACCGCAACGCAAACACCAACAACGAGTCGTTCACCTACGTCAACAACAGCGCCAGCAGCACCGTGTACATGCGCGTGTACCTGGGCGCGGACACCCGCAACGACTACACGCTGACCTTCAGCACGTCGATCGCGGTCCCCGGCAACGACGAGTGCACCGGCGCCACCGCCATCGGCAACGGCACCTCCGCGTTCAACACCACCACCGCCACCAACAGCGCCGTCGCCATCCCGGCCTCGTGCGACGAGGGTGCCGGCGTGGCCATGAACAAGGACGTCTGGTTCCGCTACACGGCCACGTGCAACGGCAACGCGCGCGCCACCACCTGCGGGCTGGCAGCGTTCGACACCCGGCTCGCGGTCTACCCCGGCAGCGCCTGCCCGACCGCGGCCACCGCCGTGACCGCCTGCGACGACAACACCGCCGGCTGCGCCTCGGGCACGAGCACGGTGTCATGGCCCGTGACCACGGGCAGCACGTGGTACATCCGCGTGGGCTCGCCCTCGGCAGCCTCGGGCAGCGGATCGCTGACCACCAGCTGCGCAGCATGCCTCGGGGACTTCGTGGTGGACGGCCAGATCGACGGCTCCGACCTCGGGGTGCTGCTCGGCGGCTGGGGCACGGCCGTGACCGACATCTCCGGTGACGGCAACACCGACGGCACCGACCTCGGCGTGCTGCTGGGCGCCTGGGGCGCCTGCCCGTGACCGTTCCGGCGCAAACAGCGCCGTGACAATGACTTGTATTCGCCCGCCGCCCTGGACCCGCAATGGTCCGGGGCGGCGGTCCATTTCCCGGGGGAAACGATCCACGATATTCCCTGCGATTCCGTTGGACAGGGGCCCGGATCGGTGCATCTTCGATTGGGCGCTCAAGTAGTTCGCGTCCGGTGGCAGGGGAACGGGCATCTGTGCAGTGGCTCAGGTGTCATCGGTCTCGAAAGGAAAGGCCTGCCATGTCGTCCTCCGTTGCTGCACGCTGTGCATTTGGTGCTGTCGCCCTCTCGCTGACGGCTGCCGCGAATGCCGGGTTTGTCTTCCAGTCCGCCGCCCGGGAAACCGAGGCCTCCATTGGAGGCGTGGTGGTCCAGTCGCAGGCGACAACCTCGTTCACGTCGTGGTTCGGCTCCGCGCGCTCCACGTCGGTGGCGCAGTCGATCCTCGCAACCCTTGGCTCCAGCCTCCTTGCCGACGAGATGAACTTCGTCGGCTCCGCACAGGTGAGTTCCAGCGGCGACGCCACCCTGGCGGCGCGCAGCGCGGCCACCGTGACCTTCACCGCCGATGCCGCGGCGAAAGTCCTCTGGATCGCCGACCTCTGGCAAGAGGCCAGCGGGGTTGGCAACGCGGCGACCATCAGCCTCGCGGTCGTCGACCTGACCGCATCCTCGGTGGCCCTTGCGTTCACGGGACCCGCGATCGGCTCAGGCGCCTTCGCCGTGAGTGCGGGGCACACCTATCGCGTGAGCATCCTGGCGACGGCCGCATCGGTCAGCGCCACGAACGCCGTGGCCAACTACAACGTCGGCTTCGTGTCGCAGGTGCCGGCCCCCGGAGCCGTGGCGCTCCTCGCGGTCGCAGGCCTTGCGGCAAGCCGCCGCCGTTGACAGCGGCGCCAAACCCGCCCGGCGCGCCACCGGCACGCCCCGTCCACTCCCGCAGCCCCGGTGCCTCACGGCCCGGGGCTGCGGCGTTTCGCGGCGCGTGCGCGGCCCGGCTACATTCCGTGCCGCATGCCACCGCTCCACCTGATGCCAGCCGCGTCGATCCTTGCCGAGGGATCCGGGTCGATGAGCCTGCTCGAGTACGTCCGCGCCGGAGGCTCGCTCGGATACGTGCTGATGGCGCTCTCCGTGCTTGCGGTGGCCCTGATCGTGCGCAACCTGCTGGTGGTTCGGCGAGGGCTGATGGCGCCGGCCGACCTGGTGGACACGCTGTCGCGCCAGCTGCGAGCGGGCGACATTCCCGGTGCGGCAAAGTCCTGCGAGGAAGACCCGGGCCACTCGTTCGTGTCCAACGTGATGGCGGCAGCCATCCGCCGCTGCGCCGGCAACCCGATGGGCCAGTTCGAGGCTCGGGCCGCGGTCGAGGAAGCGGGACAGGCGGCCGTGACCAAGCTGCAGCGGCTCAACAACGGACTCGGCGTGCTGGCCGCCGTGGGCCCAATGCTGGGGCTCCTCGGCACGGTCATCGGCATGATCGGCGCGTTCAACGCCATCGGGTCGCTGCAGGGGTCGGCGCGGTCCACGGAACTGGCGCGGTTCATGTCGCTGGCACTGGTCAACACCGCACAGGGACTGGTGGTGGCGGTGCCGTGCACCGTGGCGTTCGCGCTGTTCCGCCAGCGCATCGACCGCCTCGCCGGCGACGTTGCGGGCGAGGTGCTCGAGCGGCTCGCCGAGGACCTCGCCGCGGGGCTTGCGCGGCGTGCCGCAGGCGCGCGCGCCGCACAGCCGGCCGCGCGACCGGTGGGCGCATCGCCGGGAACGCAGGTGCCCTGATGGCGGGCGGCGCCGATGCATCGGATGCGTCCTTCGACCTGACGCCGATGATTGACGTCATCCTGCTCCTCATCATCTTCTTCATGCTGTCTTCGCAGTTCGCCACCAGCGAGCTGCGGCCGGTGGACCTGCCGCGCGAGGAGGGTGCGCCCCCCGCCAGCGAATCCGCGGCCGCGAAGCTGGTGATCGACGTAGACCGCGGGGGCAGTTACTCGATTCTCGGCGAAGGGCTGACGCTCGACGCGCTGGCCGCGCGGCTTGCCGCCGCGCAGGAAGGCACCGGCACGCGGCACAGCGGCGTGGTGGTTCGCGCCGACCGCAACGCGCAGTCCTCGGCCCTCAACCGGCTTGCCGAGCGCCTGGCCGCGGCGAAGGTCGCCAACTGGTCGCTGGCCGTCGCACCGGAGGGCGACTGATGCGGATGGTGTCCTCGAGGCGATCGGGGCTGCTCGACCTGGCCGAGATGCGGCTGCCGCTGATCGCTCTGATCGACGTGATCCTGTTCCTCCTGATGTACTTCCTGCTCGCCGGAAGCCTTGAGTCGGAGGAACGCGAGCTGGCATCGGCGCTCGGGAGCGGCACCAGCGTCTCGGGCGACTCGGGCGGGTTCACGCCGCAGGCGATCGAGGTGACCGTGCAGGGCGGCACCACCGTGTTCCGGATGGGCACGCGCCCGCCGATGGGGCGGGCGGCCATGGCGGAACTCATCGCCGGGTTGCCCAAGGAGCCAGGCGTGGTGGTGCGGGTTGCCGACGACGTCCCCGTCAACGACGCGGCGGCGGCGCTGCAGATGTGCCGCGATGCCGGATTCGGGAAAATTGCATACCAGCCGATGGCACGGGCGACTCAATAGTCTGATAAAACTGCCACAATCAACGCCGGAAAGAAGATTTCATCATTCCACGAGGGGCGGAGGCCGGGACTTTCGCTTGAGCGCCTTGCTTCTCTGGAGAAACGCTGCATTCTCCGGAGGATCTGTGGCGCGTCGTGCTGCCGCAGTCGTTTCCCGCCTCCGGATCAGCAAAGACCCGCCATGAATCGCATCGCCTCGCTTGCGGGCTTCCTTCTTGCGCTCGGTGCCGCATCAGCGGCCGGCGCCGGCATCACCGTCACAAGCAGCATGGAGGGGTACTCCAACGCCATCGCCGGCCGCGGATACCTCACGGCTGAGTTCATGGGCTCGGCCATCTCCGCGCCGGAGGGAGGCGCGGGCTGGAATGCGTGGGCGGCCGACGCTCCTGGCGGCCTCTATCTTTCCGGCAGCACGCTCTCGACAGCCGTGGCCAACGACCCCCTGAAGATCACCTTCTCGTCCGGTGAAGTCGGCGCCGTCGGCGGCACCTTCTACCTGACCGACAGCTCGCGCTCGACCGTGCTCTCCTCGCTCATCGAGATCACGCTCAGCAACGGAGAGATGTACGTGAGCAAGAGCTCGCAGAAGAACTTCGCCGGCTTCGTGGCCGATGCCGGGATGTCCATCTTGTCCATCACCATCAAGCCATTCATGCCGGTGGCCGGTGGCGAGTATGCGACGGTCTCGAGCTTGATGATCTCCGGCGTGCCGGGGCCCGGTTCACTTGCCCTGCTCGGCGCCGCGGGCCTGACCGCCCGCCGCAAGCGCCGCTGAACCGAGTCACTTCTCGGTACAGCCTTTCGCCGCCCCTGGCCATGCGCCAGGGGCGGCGATGTTTCGTGCGCACACGCGCAGGAACGTCCGTAACTCCATGAAAACACGGCAATTCCAGCACAGTACTTGCTTCTCCAGAGAAATCAGGCATCCTCTGCACATCCGGTTTCCCTCCGGAGACATGGTCTCCCCTTCGTTCCCGTTCCCTCACTCCCTTCACGTCTGAGCACATCATGCAACGGTCTCCCATCGCCGCGATCGCGGCCGCAGTTGTCGCTTGCACCTCTTCCCACGCCGGCCTGGTCACCACCAGCAGCCAGGCGGCCTTCAATGCAATCGTCGCATCACGCGCGCTGCAAACCGCAGCGTTCGGGTTTGACGGCGTCGCCAGCTCCACGCCAAGCCTCTCGGGCGGCAGCGCGTGGAACGCCTGGGAGGCAACGGCTCCGGGGGGCGTCTGGCGTTCCGGCACCGGGCTGCTGCAGACGACGTTCACGGACATTCCGCTGACCTTCACGTTTGCGCCCAACTCGGTGTATGCGGTAGGCGGCACCTTCTTCGTCAGCAACTCGAGCTACCAGGTGATTCCCGGATCGCTCGTCAAGGTGACCCTCGCAAGCGGCCAGAGCTACGTGAGCGCCAACGGAGCAAGCAACTTCGCCGGCTTCATCAGCACGGAGGCCATCGCTTCGATCACGATCAAGCCGCAGGTGGAGAACCTGAGCGTGGATCAATTCGCCACGGTCGACGGACTGATGGTGGCGGGCGTGCCGGCCCCAGGCGCCGTAGCACTCCTCGGCATAGCGGGACTGATCGCCTCGCGTCGCCGACGCTGAGCACGAGACACGGTCCGAGTTGTGTGGGCCGACGGCCCCTGGCGGATGCTGCGCCAGGGGCCGGTCTCATCTCGTGGCACACTCCGGCAAATCACTCATCGCACAGCGAAAGGAAGCGATTCCGACGAGACTCATGTCGCGGTTCTTGTTCTTTTGAAGAATTGTTGCTTTCCTCAGAGATTGAGCGGCGCCTCCCATGCCCCCTCGCGGTCACGGCATCCGCCAAGGCTGGCGTCGCCACCACGAGCAGCCAATCGGCATTCAACATCATTACCACCTCGCGTGCCGACGTCCGCGAGTCGTTCGCCTTCACCGCGCCAGGTGCCTACTCCTCGCTCGCCGGCAGGCAGTCGTACGTGGCCAACAGCTCCGCCACGAGCGTCGCGGGCCTCGTGAGCACCGAGGCCATCACGTCCATCACCATCCAGCGACGGGTGGCCGGCGCGGATGCGCGGTTCGCCACGGTGGGCGGCCTGGTGGTGGCCGGCGTGCCGGCACCCGGAAGCGTGGCGTGCCTTGCCGCAGCGGGGCTCGTCGGTTCGCGCAGGCGACGGCGCTGACGGACCAACGCTCGTGCCGGGCCCCTCCGGGAGCAGGACTCGCGCTCACTCGAAGCGCAGGTGCTTGACGCTTTCGCCGCGGTCGCGCAGCTCGCGCAGCGCGTCGATGCCGATGTCAAGGTGCTGCCGGACGAAGCGATCGGTCACCAACCGGTCACTCTCGCCGGTCTTCACGCCCTCCGGCGTCATCGGGTTGTCCGACACGAGGAGCAGCGCTCCCTTGGGGATGCCGTTGGCGAACCCCACCAGGAAGATGGTGGCGGTCTCCATGTCGATGGCCTCCGCGCGGATGGAGCGCAGGTAGTCGCGGAAGCGTTCATCGTGCTCCCACACGCGGCGATTGGTGGTGTAGACGGTGCCGGTGTAGTAGTCGCGGTCGTACTTGACGATGGTGGCGCTCACGGCCCGCTGCAGGCGGAAGCTGGGCAGCGCGGGAACCTCGGCCGGCATGTACTCGTTGCTGGTGCCCTCGCCCCGGATGGCCGCGATGGGCAGGATGAAGTCGCC
>Ga0194123_10000567_pt1 | contig 68387 bp, 30 predicted proteins | sample TA2MahsurfametaG_5_FD_155479 | JGI IMG/M metagenome (GOLD analysis project Ga0194123, IMG submission 155479) | Freshwater microbial communities from Lake Tanganyika, Tanzania - TA2015023 Mahale A surface | ecosystem: Environmental > Aquatic > Freshwater > Lake | place: Tanzania: Lake Tanganyika... | reverse complement strand
CTAAAACGGTTTCAGTGGCTACTTGAAGGTAGGTAAGAGCCTTTCGGTCATAAAAATAGCCTGCTAAATTTCTGAAGAGGCGTAATTTATTTTCTTCATCTGCACTAAGCCTTTTATTGGCTTTTAGACCCCTTAAGGCATTAGAAAGTGCGGATAAGCCCTCGGTTGGGTCAGCAAAGAGGTCACGAAAGGCGATATCTAATAATGCTTGAGAGCTTCCTGTTACTTTAAGACTCTGCAAGTATTTTAGTATTTGTGGAAATTTATATGTAGATTCTGCGGCATCCTCTAATATGTTTAAGAAGGGTTCCTGAATTGATCTGCGAAAGGCATAATTTCTTTCTGAAGGATCTTCTGAGTAAAAGGGGAGTAAAGAGATAGCTCGTTGCAGATCAATACCAGAGAAATTCAAAGGGGGACTAGTTGATCCATCTTGTATTAGAAGGGCGGGATCAAAGCGATAGATATCTTCAAGGTTGGAAATCGCTTTTATAGCATGATCTAATTTAGTTTCTCTTTGCTCTGGCGTATCAGGTACTTCAAATAAGGTTTGGTGGTTGGTATCCGAAACTTGTGCATATTGTTGGCACAAGAAACGGTCCATCGCATTTAATGAAGATATTGTTACGATGATTTGGAATGCTACGTGATAAAGGTATTTAATTGGTATGTTATTAAAAATTTTTAACATCATGTATTCCTCCTTATATTTGAAGAACTCTTTGTTTTATTTCAGATAATCAAGGACAGCATTTTTGGCTTCATCTTCTGAAGGATACCATTTTCCTAAAGAAACATTATCAATGATGGCAGAATAAGAATTGTTCCGGCTTTTTGTGATCACAATATAGTGTTCCTTATTGTCAATAATTCCTTTTGAAATGTTGGTATAGGGGTTGCCTTTTGTAGATCTTTTCCATTCGAGAGGTGACCCTTGCACATCTTTTTGAATCGGAGAGGATAGAGAATCTTTGTCTTGGATAGGAACCTTTTTTACCTCGGGTTTTTGTGCTTTAACAGGAGATAACTGAGAACCTGTTGAGAGCATGGTCATGGTAGAACATTTGGTTATTTCTTGTCCCACTAATGAAGCGTAGAAATTTTGAATAGGTTCCGTTGACTTTTGCCCATCAAGAACTAGGGTTACTTCATGGTTATGATATTCACTCCCCTCATCCCTAGAGGCTGATAGCCAATTAAATGAGCCCTCAGCAATCGTTTCATCATCTACCAAAACTGTTTTTAGATGGATATTTGAGAGGGAAAGCAAGTGCATATAGGATGAATCTAACAAGCCATCCAGATAATTTCTGAATAGATAAAGGTTAGGATCCTCGGCACGGCATACAAAATAGATATGTACACCTCTACGTAAGGTTTGCCCCAGTAATTTTTTTGAAAAATCTTCCTGGTAGCCTGAATTTGGGTTAATGAAGGGGGCACAGAAAACAACTTTGCGCTTCACATTTTGAAATACATCAGCAATGAAATCACGATGGGTATTCAAGGTGTGGAGATAGTGTAGCTCTGTTGTCTCATCCAACTCCCAAGTATCCGCCTCATCGTTCTCTGAATTATCTTCATATTCTTCAATCTGACGAAGATTGCCAAATTGTAGGTTCCTATAATATTTTAAGTCTTCCCAAAGCAATGGGACAAGGTCTGTGCATTCTTTTCCAATAATATGAAAGGTTGCATTCTCCCAAGAGTTGGATTTGGAAAGCCAGCTATAAGAACCAATAGCAACTCTTCTATCATCAACGGCAAATATTTTAGCGTGTGTAAAAGCCGCGTCAAAAGCGATATTATACTTACAAAAAAACTTAAAAGTGACATCGTCTGTATCTTTTGAATCAATATTATAGATATAGATCTTTACCCCCCTCTGGCTTGCTTCAGCTAGTAAGCGGTGAAGATCCCCATTTGTGAAGGCTTCGTGGTCGACGCCATAGCTTGTAATTAGGATGCTATTTTGGGCGTTTTTTATGCCTTCTTGAAGGCATCTTATATGAGCTTCGGGCGTCGAAAGCCTCGTAATAGAAGAAAACGCCTCTCGCTTAGCAGTAAACCGTTTTAGTTTTCTTGTTTCATAATCATCATATAGTTGAGTTTGTAGATAGGTTCTTTTCGTACCTTTTTCTTCTTTTTCCATTGCATGTGCTGGAGATAATAAAAATCCAAGAGTTATGAGAAAAACAAAGGGAATAAAAGGCAGGTCCTTATTCATGTGATGTGTCCTTTCATTAGATATAGCTAATGCGAGGTATCGTCATTAGAAAATTCGTTTGAGTAATGTTTAATTATAAATAAATTTTATTTACAATTTACCACTATACAACACCAAGCGCAATCATGTAATGCGGTCTGTTTGTATAGAAACCCTATTTCTAAGCACATGAGAAACAAGTAGATTAATTATTCTTCATAAAAATGGATCAATTCGTTGTGTCATTCGCTAAGAAACGGAGGGTGCGTTTAGAAAATGCATGCTTGCTTCTACCATGAACTTACGAACTGTCTCCACGCTTACCTTAATAGAACGAACTTCTCACAGGCAAGGGTAGGGGCAAGATCTCTGTAATGCTCGATGACTAAGTATACCATATACCTGTTAGTAGCTTGGAAGATTTTACTTGGGATAATCCTACAGTCAAGTGTCTTTTGTAGGCGTATTGTGCATAGCCCTTTCATTAGAAGCCCCCATACAGTGAGTTTTTGGGTGTCTCACTATACGAAAAGGCGACATTTAATTAAGCGCAAAAGGAACATTATCAATAAACTTTTACACCTTCCGATCACATAAAATTTGCGTTGTGGAAAATAAATTATAAAATACAATTGGCTATGTAATTATTTCTTTATATTTTCTTTTGTTATTATATCATACACATTTGGAAATCTATCAACTTGGTTAAGAAGGTAAACGCACTCTTTAGACATTGCGTAGATTAGCCCAACACAATCCTTATAAGCTGCTAGGAGTTGGCATGTATTCTCGGCATTATCATCCCATATACGCTCGTGATGAGCAATTCTATTGCGTATTCTTTTAATCTTTAAAATATGATGCTCGATATATTTTCGATTCTGATGTTCCCGCTTTAAATTAGGAAAAATTGAACGTACGACATTTTTACGATGCCATAATATGGGATCATATCTCTTATGAAAGAGGCACACCAAAAACCAAAATTAAGTCGAGAAACAACGTCAGCATGTGTTGGCGTTCTTCTCTTTTCCCTGCGGACTTGTAATTTAAGCTCCTCAATTTTAGCCTTATCTTGCCCAGATAAATTAAGATTTGGTGGTGGCTTTAATAACCAATCATAACCATACTGGTTACTAATTGCTTGATCTATATGGTTTCTTAATAAAATTTCGAAATAGTGAAGTGCAGGATACATTGCCTCACACAAAAGGATATTGTTGTTATATTTTTGGATGATAACTTGAACGTCTTTACTTTTCCCTCCGTAAGGAATAAGCCGCTCTTTTGAGAAAAAAAATCCTTATTTTTGCTATATTTATGGTTGTCACATTAAAATACTCTTGTTAAAGAGGCATATATTGCCCATATTATTACTTAGATGCTTCGGCTTTCTTCCCCTGATTATTCAGTGACCAGATGCCGGAGTTTTTTTATGTCCCACGTAAGCATTGTAATACAAAGCCATACCCCTTTTTGATGAAAAGGGGTATATTAGGAATAAAGTAATAAAACAAAGATGGTTCGCTATTTTGCATCGGAGTGGGTACTTAGCTTTCTACCAAATGAGAGCTAACAGTATTTTTAAGTAACGTGTGGTAGGGAAGGACATCTTACATCTTGATTTATGAAGTGTTTTTGCTACCCTTATTCACGCTTACGTACTTGACAATTCTTTATTCGATAAATTGTCACAGTGACAGAAAGGCAAATAAACTCTACTTAACACAATTATAATTTTCAAATTAGGAGGTAACATGAAGTATCCTTATCTATTATATAAATCTCTAACTGTCGCACTATTTATACATCAAATAGCTTCAGCAACGGAAAAAATGGTTAATGTATCCTCCTCAAGCATGGCTCAAGAAAACCATAGAATGGTTGAACTTGCTTCAGAAATACCTACTTCCACTGCTTCTAGCACAGTTACTCGAGAAGAACAGAATTTACACACTTTAGATGCAGCTCATGAACAAACTCCTGCTATCTCCACAATCCCAAAATGTTTTACAGAAATGAGTGATCAAGAATACAACGAACATATTAAAAGTTTTTCAATCCCGATTTGCACCGCAAAGAAAAAGCCGCTAGGCTTATTGAGTGGTCAACTATGGTGAGTGTCCCTATATTAGCTCTGAGACATCACTCATTATTCTTTTATGCAAATTTACATATTTGCCCCCCTAAAGAAGTTCCTGACATTGAATTCGATAAAAATGAAGGGATTGAAGACAAAGTTACGACTTTTTTTTATGATGATAAAATTAGAATAGTAGACTCGATGGGCAGAGTTACAAAGGAATTTACCAAAGAAGTTACAGCTGATTTACGAAGAAATACTTTATGCTACCTTTACAAATCAAAGTATGACAAATTTTTTGACACTGACAAATTCAATACTGATTCTGACGCCCACTATTTAAATTTTCCTTTTGAACAAGATGGTATCGCAAGAGAGTTTCTAGCCGATTACATCATACCCCTTGAGGAAGTTAAATACTTAGATGAAATAATAGCAGGAATTAAACTTTTACCAAAAGCAGTTGTGGAGATGATGCGTGGAAAAGCTATATATTTTTCGAATGCAAGAGGTATAAGCAGAACAATTATTACTGCTCACTGCCAATTAATTACTAATTATTTGGGTCTTATGCCAGGCGTATTTGTTGAACGTCATAAGGATAAAGGCCAAATTACCGAGACTTTTATACACGAGATCGGACATCTTATTGACCACACAGTTTTACAACCTTTCTACACATCAAAGGGCCAGAGGTCTATTCGCTTTTATTATCAATTTTCAGAAGTACAGAAACTATATACTGATAGAGAAAAACACTTTACAGGGAATCCCTCTTACAAAGAAAATAAATATAATGATAAGGCAAAAGGTAAGGCTGGTTTTTTAACCAATTACTCTGAAAAAAATAGAGAGGAAGATTTTGCTGAGCACTTTGTTCACTTTATCATGCATAAAACACGCTTCGATGAAAAAATGCGAGAGGAAGCAGGCCAAAAAGATTTTAGACTTCTCCAAAAATTTATGTTTATGTCAAAGTTGATAGAAAAAACATCAGTGCAGTTTACTCTACCTCCAAGCGCTGCATCTGCAGCTTCGAGTAGCACTCATACGCAATAAATATCGCTAGCTAAAAAACATCCGCAAGCTATAGGTTATGCGCATCGGAACAATAGAAAAGTGACAAATTCGTCTGTAATTCATTGATATTAAACAATAAAAGAACAAAGAAGAATTTTGGGCAAATTTCTCAACTTATTGATTATATATAATATTTTTTCCAGAATTTTCAACAAAACGCACTTTGCTTTTTAAGAGTTGACAACACTCCTCATGAAGATATATTTTTTTTGCTTAGCAGACTTAGCCCTTTCCCTGAGCTCAACATCAATATAACGATCTGTAATAGCTCCAGAGCTATGACCTGCATCATCCAGAACATGCTCTTCTTGGGCGACGCTTTACGTCTTCTGATATGCCAGTATGCCGCAACCAGTGGACCGTTGCAATACGAAGTCCATTCGATTCTTCTTGCTTACTTTCCAATTCCAACAACTCAGCTACTTCGTCAAAACATTTTTGCACAAACTGACGGATGGGACCATCATGACTAATTGGCTTATAGGGATTTTTAAGATGCGGGATTAATGGGGTTTTCTTATTAAGAGCGGGGAGGGGAGAAAGCTTCAGATAGTTCTTACGATAATGCAGCAAAGCTTCTAACATAGCGCCACTTACAGCTATCTGCCTGGCTTTATTACCTTTTCCTATCGTTTTAAACCACCAATGACCTTCTGTGTCCTTGAAAAATCACCCATTGTAGGAATCCACTGTGGCCTTGCAATAAGTTCAGATATTCTTAGGTATATGCCAAACAGGCAAGATAGAACAAAAATGGTTCTCTCATGAGAGGGATTTTGAATCGCTTTGTTCCTGGCAACATTAATGACTGTTTCCCATTGTTGGTTTGAGGGGCGTCGAATAACTTGAGTCTTTGATTCCTTTTGCAAGAATTTACTTTTCTGTCGGATAAGAACGAGAGGGTTAACTTGAACAACCTGCTCTTGGACAAGGTAATTGTAAAAGCTTCCCAATATCCCAAACATAACTTTCAAGGCAGGTTGAGAGAATTGATACTTGCTTTTGTCACGCTCAATACCGGCCTTATGGTCATTTTTGTTGACGTGAGCTTCGAAGGGGCGCCATTCTGGATTGGGAACTTTTTCATTATGAATTTTCTTAAACCTGGGCTCTTTTTTAAGACTCATCCAACGTTTTGGAGGTTTCAAACAGAACTCAACAAAAGCTTCAATATCTTCACGCTTATGCTTTAGGATGGATTGCTGTCGGACAAACCAACTCCATTGCAGCAGACGTTCTAAATCCCGCCTGTAAGCTCCAAAAGTATCTGTACTACCGCGATAGCTGTATAAGAAGTTCAGAGTCATTTGATAGTCCTTAACAGCAAAGTTTGGCACTGTTACATTTCTGTGCGCAAAACAAAATTTTAACCACTGAGCAATAACTTGATATGAATTACCATCAGCATAAATTTCTTTATATTGGTCGACAACATCTTCATATTTGTCAATAACAGCTGCTGGGATATAAGGTTTATTTGACATTCTACGTATACACATCTACAAGTTAGTAATAAATATTACTAGGTTTTTAAGAGGTGTTTGGTATAAGGGCCTGGTGCCGATTTAGTTTGTGCACGTATTCTCACCCATTCCTTACTCATTTGTTACGCACTTTTTCAACAGCTATATGCAATCGCTTTTTAAGACTTTCTTCCAAAGGTTTCGTGAGATATTGTGCAACATGGATGTCATTTTTACCCAACTCTAGAAGCTCCATTTTCTCGTTTCCTTTTTCAGCACACAAAATTATTCCAAGAGGGGAGGCTTCCCCTTCTTTTCTTTCGTATTTGTCAAGCCATCTCAAATAGAGCTCAACCTGGCCTTTGTGGGAAGCTTGGAACTTTCCCAGCTTTAATTCTATTAAAGTCAGTCGTTTCATCCCCCTATGAAAAAAGAGGAGGTCTATATAATAATCCTCTCCATCAATAGTGATTCTTTTCTGACGCGCCAAAAATGTGAAATCCCCACCCATCTCGAGAAGAAATTTTTCAATATCCTTCAAAATTGCCTTTTCTAGATCATTTTCACTGTACGTATCTTCAAGGCTCAAGAATTCTAACAAGTAAGGATCTCTAAGCACTAGATCCTGAGAGAGTATCCCTGTTAGACGTAAGGTTTCTAAGTCATTCTTTATGGTCAGATCAGGTTTCTTTGAGATTGTTGTTCTTTCAAATAACATACCCTGTATCTTGTCGCGCAGCACTCGAACGCTCCAACCTTCAGAACTGCACAGCACTGCATAAAACTCTCGTTTCAGAGGGTCATCCATAGGGATAAGCTCAATAAAATGACTCCATCCCAATTGTGGCGACAGTGTCGCCACAATTTCAATATCTGGGAAAGCCTCGAAAAACTTGATCATTCTGAAGAGTGCCGAAACCGTATATCCCTTACCAAATTCTAAAGACAATTGTTGCGACAGTGTCGCCACTATCTTTTCACCATACTCAGACCGCTCATCTGCTAAGATCTGTGATTTTATTAGCTTTCCAATATTCCAGTTGAGAAGAACAAGTTCCGCATTAGCCTTTGAAATAACATTTTCTCTAGCTCGTTCAACGAGTCCCTTGATATTTTGAAGTAATTTCAGTTCTGAGTCTATGATTGTGGGAATTTTTTTGGTCATGAAGGGTCTCTAAACTATAAAATCGTTCCATTTCTGAGATACTTTAGCATTTCGAACAAAAGCAGACAAATGAAGATAGGGGTTCACTTAGATATCGTACAAAACCCAACGGACTTTTTAAATCCCTCTACACAAGGGGGATCAGCTACCTCTTAACAAATCTCTGAGGTTTAACTTATGTTTATCAGGTAGATGATATTAGATCTGTTGCGTAAGTAGGAAGATAAGTCGAAGTATTGGTTGGTTAGGCTTATCCCAACTCCGAGAACTACTTATGTTGGAGCAAAACCATTTTTGAGATTTACGATTCCAGCAATGATATTGAACTTTATGTTGTAACGCTTACATTTATTACGGTAACGATTTGATAAAATCCTGAACGTTTTTATGTCCCCGATGATATTTTCAACCCTAACAGGAATACGAGATAAGGCTTTATTGTAGTCTTTTTCTTCTTTATCTAATGGTCTTTTTTTTGCTTTCCTTAAAAGGCAATTCCACTTCTTTATGAAAGTTATCAATTCTTTGATAACCTGAATCAACAAAAATCCCCGCGTTGGGAGGCAAAGGGGGTTCCTGTTTAAAAAGCATAAAATCATGCATCGAATCGGGCCTTGACTTGGAAACGTGTACAATTCTGCCTTCGAGATTAATACGTAGTTCCGTTTTGAGAGTGTGGCGTTTCTTTTTCCAGAATAATATGGCCTTTGTCCCTTCTTAGGTCGCTCAATTGGCTGCTCGGTAGCATCTATGATCAGGCTTTCTACCTCTTTTTGAGAAAGATGTTTGCGTTTCGATATAGCCATCACGGTTGCCAAGATTGGCTCAAGTTTTTAGATGGTTCGGCAAATTCTTGATTTATCAAGATCAAACAAGTAACCAACAAACTCTTGGATTATGTAGCTGCGGTAATACAGAAGGAGTATCAAAATCATATCTTCCAGATGGTGGTCGTATGGTCGACCTGGTCACTTGTATTTGGCAAAAACCCCGCGATCCCATTGTGCACTTGTCTTTGAGAGAATTTCTTTGAACTGGGTAACTGAGATACCAAATAGACTTTTAAATGTTATTGGTTTCTTTTTTATTTTGCTATATCTTACGGTCATGGAGACTCTTCTTGGTTGTTGAGCCTCCTACTTTCTTAGATTTTTCTTAAAATTACAACTTACGCAACAGATCTATTACGTGCCAAGCTGTTTAACCTTGGAATCATTGATAATAATCTACCAAACTACTCTCTTTAATTTGTACGTAGGTATGATACTTAAGCATATTTTTCGGATTAGCTAGAATGGTGTTATTACATATAGTTACCTAGTTATGGTGGATCAACATATAAACCAATGGTAGGTATCTTATGACTTCTCAAGAACAAATTAGTTTTATTAAAAGGCTATCAATGAGCGTTAATTTTTTAAAAAAAAAGCATTGCTTAATAAATACCGCTTTCGTCTTGATCGTTTTGAGCCATCAAAGCTCTTATGGTATTGATCGCCCTTTACATAACCTTCCAGAAACCCCTCTAGGCTTTTATAAATCTAGCCCATATTGCCAATGTGGGAGCCTAGAAACACGTAAAGCAATACCTGAAAGACATTCCATCAACCTAAGTCATCCTCCTAAGAACCAAGGTCCTTTGGGAACGTGTGTAAGTTTTGCTGCAAGTGCTTGTTGTGAATTTTATTATCCAGGCGTTAAATTTTCTGAGGCTGAATTCACAGTTTTAGCTGAGACTGACCCACCAGAAGATTGTATAGCTGGCTTGTTTCTCGGAAAAGCTCTCTCAACTGCAAGTAGAATGGGGTTTGTTGAAGAAAGTAGACTTCCTTATGAAACATATCTTAGATATGTTGCGACACAAAACGGGATAGATATACGACTAAAAGATTGGAAAGATGAATTAAGAGAAAAAGCAACAGAAGAAGTAAATATATGCATACGTGCTAATTATAATGAAACTATGCGAAAAATGCGCGTTCCCCTTCAATTAACTGGCGATAAAACAGTAGATTGCACATCATTTAGATTTGCAAAACTATATGCAATACACCACGTATCTAAAGATTCACTCCAAACTGCGCTTAGCTATCGAGGAAATATAGTGAGCCCTTTTTCAAGAATGAGAATATCTTCTTCAATTAATTCAAACGCCTCATCACAACCGCTTGGATCAATTGGCGCACCTCTAGCAGCAGATATTGAATCAGTTAAAAAAGCACTATATTGTGGTTTGCCTGTTGCTACGGCCATTAATGTATATGGAAATTGGGACAATCCAGCCCAGGGTATAATAGATATGCCAGCAACAGAAGAAATTGATGGTGATGACTCACACGCAATTGTTCTTACTGGATTTGATAATTCTACAAAATTATTTCGATTTAGAAATAGTTGGGGGGAAGAATGGGGGGATAGTGGATTCGGAGCTCTCCCCTATAATTATCTTAAATTATACTCGACAGAGCTAGTTGCGATTGCGAGGTGATATTTCATAAAGATGCTATACTTTTGTTATGAATTACCTGTGGGATGAATAGTTACCTTGAATTTATCAATCGTATTTCTGTGGTTTATGAATTCACGCACAATATGATGAAATTCAAATGAGGAAGATACTGTTCATCTCCACTTACCTTTTCTCTTCACATGGTATATTTATGCCATTGATGAATATGGCTAGGATGCAGACCCTAAAGACCAACAAAGTTATGTCTATAAAATGCCTACAGCTCACTCGCAAATTCTCTGATCAGCTTGCTAATGCTTATTTAATTTAGGCTAAAAGCCAAGCAAACTTCCAAATGTGCATTTTTGGTGGTTCAGAAACAAGACCCCAAAACACCATGTTGATTAAGTGTTTGCAGTTGTTTATCTTTCAATAACCTAGTAAGTAAAGTTACTAGACTTTAATTTTATCTACCTGAATTTTATATGTAAATATAGTTCTCTAAATACTAGTTCTAATTGTTTATTATTTGTTTATCTTTTGCCGATCGATGACGCTCACGTAGCTGAATATCTATATATTTGTCTGTAGTAGCGCTTGATCCATGTCCTGCATCATCGCGTACATGTTCTCTTGGACGGTGTTTTACATCATCTGAGATACCTGTGTGCCGGAGCCAATGCACCGTCGCTTCAAGTAATGACTCAGCCTCTTCATGAAAATTATCTTCTTTTAATCGAGCTATGGTGTTATCAAAACATTCTTGAACAACACTTCGCAAGTATGTCGTACTTGATATTGGGCCATGACCTTTAATTTTTGGCAGAAGAGGAGAATTATCTGCTGGAGAGGGAAGAGAAGAAATGCCTAAATGTTTACGCCACTGCTTAAGAGATTCCATCATTGCGTTACTGACAGCAATTTGTCGTTGCTTATTTCCTTTCCCGACCGTTGTAAACCACCAATTATTGTCACTATCTCGATAAAAATGATTCATAGTTGGTTTCCATCGAGTACTTGCCACAAGCTCTGATATACGTAGATACATCGAGTACAAGGCCGACATAATAAATAACGTACGCTCGTGCAAATCTGGGGCACTATCAGCCATGTTTTTTGCTGTTTCAATAACGTATTGCCATTGAAGCTCAGATAAACGCCGTATTTTGGGTTGAACTTGTTGTTTACGTATGTATTTACTTTTTTGCCGAATTAAAGCCACTGGATTCGCAAGTACGTACTCTTCTTGTAACAGATAATTATAAAAAGTACTTAAAATGGCAAAAACCTCTTTAACGGAGGTTTGAGAAAACTCAAAGTTCTTTATTTCAGGCCTCTCCCCCTTACGATGAGCAGACTTTGATACTGTAACCACAAATGGCCGCCATTCCGGATTCGGAATCCGCATTTTCTCTCTTTCTATAAACCTCGGTACCTTCTTTATTCCTATCCAAGACTTAGGGGGATTTTGACAAAAGTGGATAAATGCCTCGATATCTTCTCTTTTAAGTGCTTTTAATGATTTATTCTCTATATGAATGCACCATTGAAGAAGCCGCTCAATTTCTCGCCTATAAGCATTAAACGTTCCTATGCTACCTTCATAAGATTTTAAAAAGGAAATAGCGTATTCGTAGTCTTTTTGAATTGTAGCATTTAGTATGGAAGGATGTTCTTTGCATAAACCTAAATGATCATGCGAATCAAATAGGGCCAATATCGGACTACCTTTAGTCATTATTTATCCTTCCCTAGCGGGCTTTCTCTTTCGAGGGAGTAGTTGTATTGCTGTTGGGTTAAGTTCGGCTTCAATTTCAGCTATGGTTGGTAAACTCCCTTTTATTTCTGCAGGTAAAGCTTTGCTCAATTCATATTCTGATATTCCCATGGGCTTATTAACATCTTGAAGGGCATATTCGGCAATGATTCGATCCTTCTTTTCACACAGCAATAAACCAATAGAAGGATTATCTTGTGGGGGCTTTAAAAGCTTATCTACGGCTGAAAGATAGAAATTTAGTTGTCCAGCATCCCTTGGATGGAATTCCCCTCGTTTGATCTCGCATACAACAAATGCGTGCAATTTAACGTGATACATAAGTAAATCGATCTCGAAACGCTTATTGGATATTTGCAAAGGGTAATGGGTGCCATATAAAGCAAACCCTTGACCTAAAGCCATCAGAAATTCTTTTACGTGATTTAACAAGCCTTGGTGGATTTCTTTCTCGTGAGCATCCTCTCCAACTGTTAGAAAATCGAATTTATAGGGATCTTTAAGAGTTTCTTCTGCTAGGAGTGATTGAGGAGAAGAAAGCCTTGTAGAAAAGTTAGTTGTTTTTAGCTCTTTTTGACCTTGAGCTTTATAGAGGTTTTCTTTAATCTGTACCATAAGCTGTCGGTATGACCACCCATTTTCAAGGATCTGTCTGGCATACCAAAGTCTTTCTTTTGGGTCTTTTAAACGTTCTAAAAGCACCAGGTTATGGGTCCAAGGTAATTGTCCAGGCAGTGATTGGACTATTTCGAGACTAGTATATGCTTCGGCAAACTTTTTCATGCTATGTAAGTTGCTTCGGGAAAAACCTTGTGTATCGGGGAAACTTTTCTTTAGATCCACTGCTAACACTTCTATAAGTTTATCACCCCAATTCGAATGCTTTTGTTTTTGAATAATCATTCTACCCAGTTCCCAATAAAACCGAATAAGTTCTTGATTAACAGATAAAGCCGCTCGCAATCGTGCAGCTTTAATTTTATCTTTAACATCTTGGAGAAAGGTTTTGTAATCTGGACTGATCTGTAAAGATTGATTTTTGGCCATATTTATAATGTTTCACACATATTTGAAAGCTTGCACAATATCTGTGATAATAGAAATTATCACGCTTTTTGTCAATTATGCTTGACTTTCTTACCTCTCCTAATTCCCTTTATGAAAAGTATTGAAAATTTATTTCTAAAAAATATATGGTTCCGAATTGCGAAGAGCCAAAGGGGTGGTTGGAGGCACTTATACTTAATGCATAATCTTAAGTTTTGTTAGCCACCGTAACGACAATATTTGTTGATTGAAACAGGCTAAATTTTTTGCCTGCTAGAACAGCTGTAAAACCTATCATGCAGATAAACATTACATATAAATATGGTATGGTATTATTCCCTGTCCATTTTATGAGCCATAATGATACATAAGGCGTTGTACCACCAAATAAAGCCATCCCGATGCAATAACCAAATGCTATACCAGTATATCGAGAACGTACCGGAAATAACCGCATGATAAAGGCATTAATGGGAGCTACAAAGAGCTGAGAGATCAATAAAAAGAATATTTCCGTAATTAAGATAGTAGGAAAAGATTCATTATATATCATACTAAAAAAAGGATAAGCGTATATGAAGGAAGAAATTGATGAGAATAACATTATTTTTGAATAACCTACTTTATCTGCAATATATCCTGCGCATGGCATAGTGAAAGCACAAAGTAATAATAAAATGAGATTTAAATACGTACTATTCTGTATGGTAATTAGTTTTAAATAGACCAGGTAGCTATTAAGAAATCCTATTATTAAATAAAATGGTGCAGTTCCAAGAGCCCCAATCCCAATAGCACATAGGAAAGGAACAGGATGATAAAGTAATAGTTCTTTTATTGGATTGTGTCCCTTTTGAACAGAAGAGTTTTTGAAAGTGGGGCTTTCTTCCATCGTACTTCTTAAATACAGCCCTATAAAACCTATAAAAATAGAAGTAATAAAGGGCACCCTCCAAACCCAGCTGGGCATTATAGATGAAGGGATAGGCACACTTACAATTGAGGCGAAAAATGCACCCAAAGTTCCTGATGAGGCAACTATGGAACCAAAAAAACCTACACGCTTAGTTGAAATAGATTCAACAACAAAAATTCCTCCACCCATACATTCGCCTCCAGCACAAATACCTTGAACAAGCCGAAAGCAGGTTAGTAATAAGGTAGAATAAATGCCCAAAATGGCATAAGAGGGAACGCATCCAATACAAAAAGTACTTAAAGCCATTCCCAAGATTGAAAAGCAAAGTGCGATGCGACGACCATACCTATCTCCTATATACCCAAAGATAAGAGCACCAATTGGATATGCTAAAAAACCAACTGAGAAAACTAAATATGCTGAAAGAAGGGCAGCAATTGGATCTGAAGAAGGAAAAAATATAGGTATAAGAACTGGAAGAAGCATTGTAAACAAAGAGAAAGAGTATATTTCTAGTAAATTTCCTATGGATGCAGCAAAAATAATTCTTTTTGTAATAGGAAAAGTGCTTTTTCTGGGCATATTTTCAAACTTTCTCCAGGGGATGATCTAGATTTGTATTATTAACTTTAAGGTATATATTAATTATTTTTTCAAAATATAAGCAAATAAAATTTTCAGTGCAATATGTTGTTCTTAAATATTTTAAAACTATAAATCTATACGACATCAAGTTGTATAGATTACTTAATTAATTTGTAATATTTTTTAAATTTAATTATATAGCGATGATTAAAATCATCCATTTTTATTAAATATATAACCAGTATAATTACATGATAGTATAAGTATTAATTCACAATGAAATATACCTATTAGTGGACACTTTTTTTCTTGTTTAAAAGCATACTATTTTAAATGAGCAAACCTAGTCATATTTATTAATTTTACATATGCGCTAAACTAATGATATTGCCTGTGTTGGTTGTTTCGTCAATTGAAAAGCTATACCAATCCTCCTCTTCTTTTACACGATACTCTAAAATTTTGTTGATTGTATTATCATTATTGAATGTTAGTATTTTCGGTAGCTCATTTTTTATCTCTGATACTTGGCAAAACTTATACGCTGCGATTATCAACTCATCATTCTTCTGACAATTTCGTGCAGCAGCCCCATTAAGAACACAGCAACGGGAATGTGGTTCACCGTAAATAACGTACGTTGAAAATCTTGTACCGTTATTTTTATTCCAGATTTCAACGAACTCAAGAGGGTAAATTTTCAGAATTTTGCAAAAGATGGGATCTAAAGTAATTGAGCCATGATAATCTAAATCTGCATTTGTAACATAAATACCATGAAATTTTGCTCGAATAATTTTTAACATACAATATTTCCTATAAATTATAGTGCAAAACCAAAAAACCACTTAAATAACCGTACTACTAAATTTTTAAAATACCTTATATTGCTGCTTATAAATGATATGTTACCTATATGTTAACATGCTCCGTAGTATACCATATAGATGAAATTCTACAAATGTTATTTAGTACTGGTCCTGCCCATATGTAGGACAAGGGGAGATGAAAAAACTCGACTCCAGTGAGCTAATTTTACGAATTTAAATTTGTTTTCCCCAATTTTAAAGATAATTGTATCTTTGAAAGTGATATAATGTTAACTGCGCGAGATAAATCGTATGCAATAGCGTTAAGAAAGGTCCATTGTCTGTTTCTTTGTGGTCCAAAATAGCGAGCTTCCACTAAACCCTGTTTCCTTTTCAGATGGGCAAATGTTCTTTCAATTTGACATCAGCAACCACCCAAATCGTCTAGTGATGTTTTCTTAAAGCTTCTCTTTGTGTGGTTGATAAAAATTTTCATAGAGATTTTTAATAAATTTCAACTTATTTTTCAATACTTCATTCATGAGTGATATATAATTTTTGTAACATTTTTGCTTAGCGCTCAAGAAAGAAAGGATTTCTTCACTAACCTAATTGATGAAGTATATACGGATAAAACCATAACTAAGTTAAATTCATTCTTCGATCCTAACAAAACAATCCAGTAAAATCTGACGCCCTACAATAACAGCTTTAGTACCAAATACAATGGCTTTAAAGTTGTCAATTCCTTTTTTGACAGCTTCATCAAGGATAATTTCTACTTTGCATTTTAATGAATCTTTCGCCAATTTCAAGGCTTCGACTAAAGAAAAGTGACTAAGCGAGATGTGGTTCATCTTGATATGAAATAATAATAGTAGTGAATCGGGATTTATATGCCAAAGCAATTTAAATTTCTTTTGGATTCGTAATTTCCCTAAGGATAATGGTATTCTTTTTCTTAACTTAAGGAAAAATTGGGCTGGACAATGGGAGTTCTTTAACCTTATATAAGCGTATAATTATTTTTATTAAATCATTAGGTGATGGCAATGGTAAATGAACTGGTACAAAGACTAAGTGATGGTAAACACGAAGTGATATTAGGATATCGGAATGAACCTTACGATGAAATCAAGCAACGTATTGCGGATGGCTATATACATATCAAGTTTACACAAACCAGGGGTGGAACTGAGCTGGGAATAAATGTAGATCTAGATAATACCAATATGGAAAACGTGGATTTTGTTAATGGTCACGGTGTATTACACCTAGAAGGCACCACGAATCTAAATTACAATTTTGTTAAGTGTATAGTAGATATAGATCTTACCTCAAGAAAAGGGACCGGGTTTTTACAGATTATATCGGAAGAATAAGGAGAGAGGTATGTCATCAGACGACGAAGAAGAATACATATGTTTAGTTAACGAAGAAGAGCAGTACTCTATTTGGTTTGCATGGAAGGACATTCCCCTAGGATGGAAACGCGTTGGCCCACAAGGATCTAAGGAAGTTGTGTTACAATACGTCAGAGAAACGTGGACCGACATGAGGCCGAAGAGTTTGAGAGAGCAAATGGACAAAGCAAGTTCCACATCACCGGCTGACTCTTCATCTTCATTGACATAATGATCTGGTAATAAAATCTTTGGTAGTTATGGATAATAAAGTAATACTTCTTACTGGAACGTCTTTTTTTGATCAAGAGACAGCACTAAATCATATCCTGAATAATAACGCCAACTTTGTTAGACTTAATCAGGAAGTCATATTCCATAAAACAATACACGATATTTCTCATGAATACTTTTTGAAAGATATTTGTTACGTTGAAAAGATTACTGGTAAACGCTACGATAGTTACCTAGATTTGCTTTATTTTTTACAAAAAACTAATCATAAAAAACTAATGCGCATATTTTCTACAGTTAATGCTAAATCTCAAATTGCCAATGAAGTGATTATAAGTCGTTTATATAAGGAATATTTTATTGAGGCAAAAAAAATACTTAATGATGGTAAAAACTGTATCTTTATAGAGAACATTTTTAATGACCCATATCCGCAGCGTATGGATATATTTTACGATCATTTTAGTCGCTTGGGAAAGAATTTTAAAGTCATCAATATATATAGTAGCATCCAATTTATCATTGCACAAACACATGCGACAAATAAAGATTTTATTGAACACTTTCCTTCTCAAGGTGATGCTCAAAAGGCTTATAACGAACTAGTCAACACTTCAATAAATTGCAGGACATCACATACGCTCCAAAATCCTTTATTTAATTTTGAGCTATACCCAATGATGTTTGAAATTTCAAAAGATCAATCATTACGATCTCAGTCGCTTGAGATGCTAAAAGCCAAAAATCTAAAGTTGATTTACAAAATGGCGATAATAGAAATGAAGAAGACTTTTGGGTTTTTAGTGCTAAGTAGTTACCCGACATTCTACCAAAAGGCCTCTATTTTAAATGAAATAGGGCATAGATTTCTATACATTAAAGACTTTAATGATGAAGATGAATTATATATTTTGAACCAACGTTTTATTTTTGATTACACTATCAATCTTACTCAACATCCCAATATTTTTTGTGCAGTAGATATGGTAATTAAGGCGTGTCTTCGTAATGAGGAATTGTATCATCGCGATACTATTAAGCTCCCGGCTCCCCCTACCCTAAATATGAATTCTGAAGTTGTAGAAATATTTCCAAAGACGTCCCCCCAAATTGTTCAAAATCTTAAATACTTAATGAATTCCGACAAAGTTTTTTGTGTAAATGATGTACAAAAAAATGACATAGACTACTTTGGTCTCGGTAAAAATACATCCTTAATTGCGGGGATAGAATATTTCTTTTTCCTACAAACCGACATTGGGTGGGTACCGTACGTTTTATTGGTACAAAAAAGTGGAAAAGTAAAATTATACTACAATATGAACGCCGCTAAAAATGAAATAAATTTAATTTTTATAAATAATTTATACATTAATCTACATAAAATCATAAACAAGCATTTTTTTATAGAGGCGCTTGAATTTGAAAAAAACTCTAAGCGAAAACTCATAAAGATGGGGCTAGATATATTACATTATGGACATAGTACAGAATCAGTTTGAGCATTTGATACAAAAATTTTCTGTATTAGTGCGAGATTATAAAATACCAAGTTCGCACATTGACGCATTTGATAAATTTCGGCTGTCCTACCAAAATTACCAAGAGTTCTTTGTTGGTATTAATAACATAGAATGCGAGGTACTACCTTTTTTTGCTAAGAATGTATCTAAAAATCAAGGATCCAGCACAGGCATAACATCGAATGAAATTGATGATTTTTTGTCTGGTGATATCATTGTAAAAACTCTGTGCACGAAATATATTATAGAAGGACTGAGGAATAATATTCATGATGCTCTTCTTAGAAATAAGGCTAATAGGCTAGCGCCAAAATTACTACATTTGTTATGTCCGAGTATAATAAAATTGATTCATGATCAACGTCATCTTATAGTCGACACTGTAGGAAGATTACTTGGTAAATCGGAAGAAGTATCGTTTGAGATTGGATTTTTTAGTATACAACATGGCATGCATAGCGTTCATTGGCATGATGATTATACCTTATTTTGTAATACAATTGCAGGATCAAATTTAGATAAAAGGTTGTTATTAAACTTTCATATCGCTCTTACCGACGTCTTTAAAGTATCGTCGCCTGTATGTTTTTTGAGAGGAACAGAAAATATAGTATATGCGAGATCTGCTGTAAAATACTTTAAAGATAATAACATTAAATTCGATGAAGAGTTGTTACTTAAAGCCACGTTTCTTACTGAAAGCCTATATAGACCAGGCGAAGAGGTAAAGGCTAATTTTATAGGTCTGGTACCATCCATGACTTATAGAATGCATCGTTCTAAGTACTTTAATCATAAACTAAGTATATTTTTTAATGAACTTAAAGCCGGCCAGGTGCAGATATTTAGTCCACATCTTTGTCATACCTCCCCCTTCATCAATAGCACTGATTGCCCAAGAGAGAGTTTGGTTTTAAGATTTTTTGCTGGCTCAGAGTACAACCACAGAAATATTATAACTATAAGGGACTTTATCGATTCTCTCGGTTTTGCAACCGCCAAAATTTTGACAAAAGATGATATACAAGATCACTTCTTTCAAGGAGTAACAAACTTGGATTATGATTCTAAATTATGTTTTAACGTGTACCTAAACAAATCCAGTGATCATCAAGAGTCGCAAAATCCCAAAATATACCTGGAAGATTTGCATAGTTTCTTTTCTAATTACTAATGCAACTTTTCTGCTTTTTTAATAGCTTTTATAAAGTTATTGAGTATATGTGCATTATTAAATTCGACTTTATCTGGATAAAATAAGAAGCTAGATCCTAGCATAAAAAAGTATCTTAATTTCACAAAGAAATTGATTAAATTTTGATCGATAGAATTTTTACTGAATGCAGCGTAACCATTCAAAAACTCATGCATTACCTTGTTGATAAAATCATGTTTATGTCCATTATTGATCAAATCATGTTTTAACACTGATAATTCATAGTTTAAAAATCCATACCCACATAACTCAAAATCAATCAAAGTTGTTGTATCTGTTGTGGAATAATATAAATGGTTACCACAGTGCACATCCCCATGAATTAATAAAAGCTCTTGTGTTGCAAGGAGATTTTGTGCCTCTACCTTCATTTTGCAGTATATACTACTCAATTCTTGTTTGATCTTATTTGATGGTAACTGAACTAAATGCTCGATGTTATACCAAGATTTGTCTAACATTAAGTTCATATCTAGTTTTCTTTGAGCACTTCTGGTACTAACAAATTGTTGCGATACATCATGCAGCCGTGCGATGATTTGCCCAAGCTTGTAAAATCTTTGCTTTTTAAGCGTAATGTGATTCCATTTTGTACCTTTAGTAAATTCATAAATCGCGAAAAATCTCTCTCCTTCAGCAAGAAGAATTCTATCAATGAGAGAACCGAATTTATTCACTATGGGCTTGGAACTTGGAATACCATATGCGTTTAAATATTGCTGCAATTCTAGCTCAAAGAGATAATGTTCTTCGCTATATTCCCAGCATTGCCTTTGAAAGAAAATTTTCAATATCAATTTTCTCTTGGATGAAATCAGTAAAAATATATCATTACTACCGCCTACTTTTAGTGGGTTGCAGGAAACAATGCCCTCTAAGACATACTTATTTCGCACTACTTTTAATAGGTATTCGCTATTTACTAAAGATCTAACTGCAATGTATTGCATCATATTGCTCAATAGAAGTTTATGGTTGATTCATTAAATCTATAATGTATGATAATTCATCTTCTTCAAGTGCTACATCAAAATCGTTGGTGGAATAAGTGTGATTTTCCCGTTTAATGCAATGTTTTATTATTTCTATAAATCTTTCCTCGAACCTTGTAAGTAGCGCATGAGCCATCTGGTGCGGAAGATCTGTTGTATGTTTTAAAGAGAAGACTAGTCTTTGATCTCGTATTGCTCCGTTAATTTCGATCATGTAACCCATTTTATTTTTTTCACTAACACTATTGCCTATAGGGTAATTTCCAAAAGTAAAAACCTGATCCGATGTGTCGCCATCTAGCTTTCCTAGATAATTAAAAATAATACTTGAATTTTGATGCTGTATTTTACCATGCTGAACAAGAATCCCATAACTTATCCCATTATGTGGGATTTGGCGTAAATATTTTTTTATCTCTAATATCGTACTAGCTAAATTCTCTGGAGCGCTAACACTCAAAGATAGTGGATAAATTGATGTGAACCACCCCACAGTAGTTGATACATCAATATCTTCCTCTAGCCGTTCTCTACCATGCCCTTCTATATCTATCGATACGCCATAATCTCCCGATATATCCCCTACCCCAAGCTTAAGAGCAGCTAATAACAGATCATTCGGTAGAGTGTTGTAGCATTTATGCGCGTCTTTGATAAAATGTTTGGTTATGTCGTGAGAGAGTTGTGTATATATTTCACATGCGCATCCCTTCGTATTAGATGTAATATTTGGAAGTAGCTTAATAATATTTTTAGAGTAGAATCCATATATTGAGTCAATATTCTGATAATTATATACATAATGACTCCAATCTTTATAAGTATTTTCTCTTGAAGGTAAACGTCCTCCACAATAAACGGTGTTGAGATCATCAAGTAATATGTGCCAAGATACCATATCCACTATCAAATGGTGTATTATCCATAATACACCATAACCATTGAACCAGACTACACGATCAATAGGGCCATGAATAATATCTATACTTTTATGTATTTTATCAATTTCTGAGCTTAACTGATCAAGGTCAAGAACTTGATTAACGATTTGAAGATTGACATTGTATACTTCCTCTCCATAGTGTTGGGTCCACTGAGAATTTTCATTATTAAACTTTAATCTAAATGATTCGTGGTGAGATCGTACATCATTAATCGCATTTTCTAGTTTTTGTAAATCTACATCCTGTTCCGTTACGAACCAGAATGCTTGATTAAAATGATTTAGATCTGCATTATGATCAAAAAACCATTTTTGTATTGGTAATAATTCAAACTTATCATACTCTATTGGTTTAACATCCTGTGATACTTTACGCGAATATTTTGCTAGATCTGCGATCGTTGGGGTGGTAAATACTTGCTTTATTTCTATGAAAATCCCTTCTTTTCGAGCGCGAGATACCATCTGAATTGACATAATCGAATCCCCACCAAGCCTAAAGAAATTAGCATTTCTACCAACTGATCCAAGATTTAATAGCGCGCACCAAATCTTAGCCAACATCTCCTCTATGTCACCATGGGGTGTTTCGTTCATAATAGTTTCTACGCTTACCTTTTTATATTCCTCAAGCAACTTGCTTCTATCAATTTTGCCGTTAGCAGTAATAGGAAATCCTCCGACTACAATGATATCATCTGGTTGCATATACTCTGGTAAAGTAGCGTGACATTTTTCTCTTAAAATATTTATCACATCGGCATTGCTACTAGGATGATTTAAGACCACATAAGCTATAAGGGTTTTTTGTTCTTCAGAATCTCCGTGAATAAGAGCTATGGCGTCTTTGACCATAGTCGTTGATATCAGTAGCGATTCTATTTCCCCAAGTTCTACGCGATATCCTCTGATCTTCACTTGAGTATCTTGACGTCCTAAAAAAATTATATTTCCATCATCCAAAAATTTTCCTACATCTCCGGTGCAATAAATTCTACCACCTGAAAAGGGATTTGCCATAAATTTTTCCGCAGTAAAATCAGATCGTCCTATGTATCCTGTAGCTAATCCAATGCCACCAATATAGATATTCCCCACCACCCCTATGGGCGTAGGATTTAAATTCTTATCTAATATATACATTTGTTGATTTGGCATTGGTCTACCATAAGGGATAATCCCAACGCCTTCTGATTTATACCAAATAGACCATATGCTTGCTTCAGTCGCTCCACCTAGACATATTACTGCGCTATTAGTAACCGTGAGTTTCTTTAAGGAAGGCGGTAAGTTTGGCGGTATAACATCCCCACTGAGCAAAAAGAGTCTTATTTTATTGAAGTGATTTTGATGTGGAAACAGCTCCTCATGATGCCCCCAAAGTGCAGCTAATTGAGGGGCGGTATTCCATATAGTCACTTGTTCCTGTTTAATGCTCGTAGACCATGAATGTGGATCTTTTGAGTCTGCGGGGATAACAACCTTACCCCCGGCAATGAGTAGGCCTAATATATCATATACAGACAAATCAAAAGTCAGATTTGACAATAATATCACTGCATCATCACTAACAACATTGTATTCTGCATTTACTGATATCAGGGTGTTTAGTAGACTGTGATGCTCAATCAATACACCTTTGGGCTTACCCGTACTTCCCGAAGTATAAATGATATAAGCAAATGATCGAGGGTGGATTTTATGCGTAGGATTCGAATCGTCATATATCTCATAATTCAAATTATCTACCAATACTACCTTACCTCCAAAAGACTCAAAACGATCAGCATAGTTCTCTGTAGTTAAAGCCGTTTTAGAATTTGAATCATTCAATATATAACTTATCCTATCTTGCGGATATTCTGGGTCAATTGGTACATAAGCCGCTCCGGTCTTGAGTATTGCTAATATCGCAATAATTGTATCCATGCTTTTTTCGATTAAAACAGCAACTATATCACCTGGACTTGTGGCCTTGTTAAGGTAGAGATAATGGGAAAGTTGATTGACTTTTGCGTTCAATTCAGAATAGGTCAGGTACTTATTTTCTTGAGCTATAGCTATACTGTCTGGCCTTAATAACACCAACTCTTCAAATAATTTTGGGGCCATTCTATCATCTGTATACTTTATGCTCGTCTCATTCCAATTGTATATTATCTTTTGCTTTTCTTTTGGTGCAATGCACTGCACATTAACAACTTTTGTTCGTTCTAAATGTAGTTGATCCTTAGCCAATTCTGATAGTTGTTGTAAATTATGCGTATAGACTTCAATAAACCTTTGTATAGTTGATTTGTCAAATAAACTAGTGGCATACTCAACATGACCTCTTAGTGTATTACCACTATCATCTATGAACATGCTTAGATCAAACCTAGATACATGATAAACATCCTCGGTATAACAATTAAGAATTATACTATCTACGCTCTCTAAATCCCTATATTCATTCGGTCTATCATGGTTTGGGACTATGGATGACGCAAAGTTTTCCATAGCAAACACTGTTTGAAAAATAGGATTTCTACTTATGTCTTTTTCGACAACCAATTCCTCTACTAGCTTTTCAAAAGGCAGATCTTGATGTAATTGTGCTTCAACAATGCATTTTCCTACTGCCTTGATATATTGAGTTATTGATTGTTGAGATCGTACATTGATCCTTAGTGCCAAAGTATTGACAAAGAAACCAATCAAATCCATTAGGCTTTTATTATGATGTCTATTGAGGGCTGGCGTACCAACTACTATATCATCTTGCCCTGTGTAAACCTTAAGGGTCAAGCAATACACAGCCAATAATAAACTGTATAAACTTACCTCTAGATCTTTAGCTAGTTGTTTAAGGTTATTACTTACACTTGCTGTAACTTCAAAAAATTCTTTGCTACCTCTATGATCTATTTCTTTTGGTCTCGGTCTATCGGTTGGAAAATTTAAATGACTATACCCATTTAGCTTACCCTTCCAATAACTTAATTCTTGCGCTATCCTTTGCTGATCAAATAAACTCTTCTGCCAAAGAGCAAAATCTTTGTATTGTATCTTTAGTTCTGGTAACTCTTCTATTTCTTCTATGCCAAACGCATTTTTGGCATAGCACCTATAGAACACCCCAAGTTCCCTTAAAAAAATTCCAATTGACCATCCATCAAATGCGATATGATGTACGACGATGTTTAGATATACCCTGTCTACGCCCTTAACGTTATAGATCCCAATCCTTATTGGATACTCTAAGTCTAATTTGTACGTATGATTTACGTTTGTAGTGATCTCTTGCTTTAGTGCCTCTGTGGACTCTAGGTCCTTTTCAATTATTACTAATGGTTTGCTCTCTAAATCTTGTACTTCTTGGTAGCCATTACCATCATCATCTTCTTTGATCAAGCTTCTTAAAATCTCATGCCTTGCTACTATCTGCCGTAAGCTATTTATCAAAGCCTCTTGCTGCCAAGAAGTTGTGATGTTAAGCTCATAAGTGAGCGGTATGTTATAAACATTACTTCCACCGGTGTATTTGTCTATAAACCTCAGTCGTTCTTGTGAATATGACAAGCCACTCTTGATCCCATTCATTTTGAGTATGAATGTACTATCAGGATAAAATGCTTTATTGATATGATTTAATGCCAGGATTTCGACTAACTGAGTCTTGTAATTTTTAATTTGTGCAACAATCTCATCTAAGTTGGCAAGTTCTTTATACTGCCTGTACTTTATTGTTCCATTCTCGGTCCAGAGTATAAAGCCATCGCGGTACAATTTATAAAGAAAATTTAATGTATTCATATTTCTCTTTCGTAGAGATAATGAGGACTTGTACTACTAGTTTTCTTATGTTCGATAAATTTAGCCAAGCTCTCTACTTTGTCATTAGCGTAAAATTCAACCATAGTAATACTAGAATTTATTTTTGTATTCAGAGTTGCTAACAATTTAATGACCTTTAAGCTATCACCACCAAGAGCGAAAAAGCTTTGATACTTACTGATGCTCTCATGACCCAGTATCATACAAAATACCTCGGCGACTTTATTTTCTAACTCAGTCGTCTCTTCGTCTACTAAATATCCATATCCATCTGTAGAATCATTCACCACCTTTGATCGCATTTCACGTTGATTGAGCTTGTGAAATTCGGATGCCTTTAATTTGTTGATATCAATTTTTGAGACTGCGACTCGGCTTAATCCATGATTTTGAGTGATTAAGTTGTAAAATATCTTAGCTCCCTCCTCTTCGTTTAGAGCAAAAGGTTTTACTTGAGTGTTGTGACCATGAAATTTAAGATTCATCCCAATATTGCACCAGTTAGGCCAATTAATAGCAATAAGATTTAGATAAGGATAGTCTACTGTACTTAATGTATCTAGAAAGCTGTTAGCGGCGCAGTATTCAAACACCCCTATACCACCTACCAATGCATCCACAGAGGATGTGAGAGCAAAAAATTTGAGACTTTCTTCTTTGAGCGCATCAATAAGATTGATTGCCCCTTCTACTTTAGCTTTAATACGCTCTTGCATATTGGCAATATTTCTTCCTTCTATTGTCAGAGCCATCGAGCTAGCGGCGTGAATTACTCCATCAATCTTACCAAATTTTTTCTTAACTGTAGCTATATACTCTGATAACTTAATGGCATTGGTAATATCACATTCTACTATATCAACCATACAGTCATTATTTTGTATAAACTGTATACTCTCTTTTTGAAACCTTACGTACTCAGAATTAGGGTTGCTTCCAATGGGATTTTTAGTAAGTAATAAGAAATTTACTCGCCACTTTGTTGATATTTTTTTTGCAATTGCAAGCCCTAGGCCTCCAAGGCCTCCACTAATCAAAATTATATCATCATTTTGGATATTGCCTTTTGATGACTCAAGATAGAGTGGTGTATAAACCTCTTTCCATAATTGTGATAAACATTTTACATAATGTGGCTCGTTGATATAATTATCCGGGTTCGATACAAACCCCAACAAATCATTTTCTATCTCTAGATAGTTATCAAAACCAATATCTAGTATTAGATGCTTAATATTAGATGCCTCGTATGATAGAGACCTAAGAGCCCCAACTAACAAACCTTTATTACAATCTACCACATCACTTCCTGTCACTTGACTAATACCATTTGTAATGACTGCGAGATAAATATTATGGTTATATTTACCTAATATATGATTTTGTAAAAAGTATATGCTGTACATGCCTGTAAACTGAATCAGTCTATTATCAGTAACACTACGTCCATTAGTGATAGTCCAACAATGAAAAATGTGAGATATTTCTATATTATTTTCAGACAAATAGTTCCCGAGATTGACATAGTGGCTCTCATCATAAGGATTGATATAGATCCTCGATCCTTGAACAACTAAATCTTTCAACTCATTATCTTGTACTATCGTTATGACTTCTCCCATTTCTTTTTTTATACTACGTATCAAATCATCAGCGATACCGTAGTCATCTTGCAAAATAATTGCAGTTTTGATCGGTGTTGTGTTGATATTTTTGTTATCAAAGCTCTTAATTCTTTGCCAACCAACACTATACATCCAATTTGTTTGAATGTTGGTTGCTGCCTGATGGTTTTTCAAATGTTCTATCTGATAATGAGTAGTGTCAAATTGGTAATTAGGTAGATCACTTATCAAAGAGGGCTTATGGTTGGATGTAACACCCAACTTTTTCCATGATATATTTACACCATAATTCCATAATTTACCTATCGCATTATGAAATGTGTTGAGATCTGAGGAAATTTGTGATTCTTTGGCGGATGGTAATGTGCTAATAGCATTGCAATTACCATGTTGCTTCACAAATGTAGCTAAAGTACTTCCTACCCCAACTTCAATATATATCATATTACCTTCTTTCTTGTGCAGTGTATTGATGCCATTCCCAAACTTTACAGGAAGGAGCATATGCTCGGCCCAATATTCAAATGAAGTCGCCTGAGAATCCAAAATAAAGTCGCCAGTCACGTTTGAAATAAAGGGTTTTTTCGGCTTTTTAAAATGGAAGTTTTGAAGATAGTTTTTAAATATATTGGCTGCTGGACGCATCATCTTGGAATGGAAGGCATGAGAAGTATATAATTTTTTACATGATATATTTTGGTACTCTAGTACCATCATAAAATTGTCAATCTCGGATTCAAGGCCTGAAACGACTTGATACGTTTGCGAATTATATGCCGCAATTTCTAAGGTTGCTGGTAAAATTTGCAATAGAGATTGCACCTCCATATCTATGGCAAGCATTTTACCCTCTGGCATAGCTTCCATTATCTCGCTACGCTTAGCTATAATCCTCAACGCATCTTCTAATTCAAATACCTCACTTAGTGTAGCTGCAACATACTCACCAAGACTATGCCCTATATAGTAATCAGCATTAATATCTAAGTACTCAAGTAGCTTTGCTAAAGAAAAAGATATAACAAATAAGGCTAATTGGGACCACTGAGTTCTGTGTAGCAATTTTTTAGATTCATCGTCTTCACTAAAGACAACGCCTTTCAAAGAGACCCCTTTGAGCGAATCTATGATGCCACAAGATAAATCGAAGTAATGTCTAAAAATTGGATTTTGTTCATATAATTCACGTGACATACTGAGATATTGAGAGCCCTGCCCTGGAAACATCAAAGTCAAGCGCATGTTATCTGGTTTAACATTACTGGTTTGTGATATTAACCTGAGACTCGTCAGAGCTTCGCTTATAGTTTGAGACGCTATGTAATTCCTGTATTTGAAATGCTCGCGTCTAACTTGTAAACTGTATCCTAGATCCTCTAGATTGGTGTCCGTATTTTTTTGAAGATAATTTTCCAAAGCTCTGCAGTATCTTGTGTAGGATTCGTGAGATTTGGCTGAGATTGGGATTATGACGTGCTTGCTGCGTTCATCCTCTCTTGCTCTAGATTGTGCTTCATATTCCTCTAATATGATATGCGCATTTGTTCCCCCTATTCCGAAAGAGCTAACAGCAGCTCTTCGTGGATAATTTTTTCTCCTCCACAGCAACTTTTCTTTGGTAACCTTAAAGTGAGTATCAGACAAATGTAGATTGCGATTTGCCTTGTTAAAATTTATTTGTGGAGTAATAATTCCATGATTTAGCATGTTACATACTTTGATAAATCCCGCTACTCCCGCGGCCGAATCTGCATGCCCTATATTTGCTTTAACCGATCCAACAAAAGAATCATAAGTACCATTGCTGGAATTACTCATAAATGCTTCGTGTAATGCCGCAATTTCAATTGGATCCCCCAATGCGGTGCCTGTACCATGAGCTTCAATATAACCAATAGTATCAGATGTGATGTTGGCTCTATTTTGAGCAGAAAGTATACATTCCTTTTGACCAGATACACTTGGGGCTGTAAAGCCTATTTTATTATTTCCGTCATTATTACTACAATACCCCTTAATCACGGCTATAATATTATCAGCATCTTTCTGCGCATCGCTTAATCTTTTGAGTACCACCACACCCACACCCATTCCCGGTACTACACCATCCGCGCTTTCATCGAATACTCTGCAATGCCCACTTTTTGAAAAAATCATTCCTTCCTGATATATATAGCCGTGCTCAGACGCGTCACCTAGACATACACCTCCTGATAACGCTATATCACAAGTACCAAGCACTAAATTCTTGCATGCCTCAACTATTGCAACTAAAGATGTAGAGCATGCGGTATTGATGTTTAACGAAGGACCAGTAAGACCAAGTAAATAACTCACTCTGGTTGCCAAATAATCTTGCCCAGTCATCATCTGATTTTCCCAGGTATTAATACCATATCCCATTATATCGTTACACTTGACACTGCTATGACTCATACCGGCAAAAACCCCGATATTTTTTGACACTCTATCAGAAATATAGCCAGAATTTTCAAGAGCTTTCCAGCAATGCTCAAGGAACTTTCTTATTTGTGGGTCTAGTAGTTTGGCATCGTTGAGTGATAATCCCCAAAACTCTGGGTCAAATGCGTAAATATCATCAATTCTACCACTTATTGGAATGTAATCCTTTCTTTCCAAAAAATCTGACCTTATTTGTGATTGCTTGCATTGTTCTTTTGATAGTCTTTCTAAAGTTTCTTTGCCTTGTACTATATTATTCCAGTACTCTTCAATAGTACTTGCACCGGAGAAAGCACCTGACATTCCTATAACTGCAATAGCATCATTGACATAATGGTCAATAGCTTTTGTAACATTCGTTGAGGCCATTACTGGCTTATTTTGACTTAAAAAACAACTTAAAGACTTTACGGTCGTGTATTTAAATAAATCTACAATTTTGAAATCTTTGTAGTCAAATTGCTTCTCTATCCTGGATTTTAATTTTATAAGCAATATCGAATTGCCACCTAGATCAAAAAAGTTACCCTCGGTACTTATTAAATGGGGCTCCATACTTAACACTTGCCCCCAAATTTTTCTTACCTTTATTTCACTCGCATTGCTAGGAAGGCTTATATCTTTGGTATTCTTAGTAATGTCAATACGCAACAAAGCTTTACGATCTATTTTGCCACTAACGTTAACTGGTATACTCCCTACTTTAACTAGCACCCCTGGTATCATATACTTCGGAAGTTTGTCTTCTATATATTTCTTGAGCTGCGCTTCATCTACGAAGAATTCACTTACGTAATATCCTACTAAATGCTGCTGGCTATTATTTTCTCTTACCACCACCACGCACTGCTTTACTCCAGGGAATGATGAAAATACGGCTTCGATCTCACCAAGCTCTATTCTATATCCTCTGATCTTCACCTGAGAGTCATTTCGCCCTATATACTCTAAGTTACCACAGGGGAGAAGACGAACAAGATCCCCTGTTTTATATATACGGGCATTACGTCCTTTAGTACCGTATTCTATATCTAACTTCTCTTCTTCGGTTTGGAATGGATTGGGGAGAAATCTTTCTTCTGTTAGATCTGGTCTATTTAGATATCCTCTAGCTACTCCTGCACCTCCTATGTATAACTCACCTATCGCCCCTATTGGAAGAGGTGTTAGGGTTTGGGAAAGAACATATACCTTGATATTAGAGATTGGTGATCCTATTAGATGTACATCCCCGTCCTTTACCTGTTTACCAAGAGCATATATAGTGCTTTCTGTTGGACCATAATAGTTATATAAATGACAATAATTTGACCAATATTTTCCTGTTTGCCCATCACATGGCTCACCAGCATAAACTATTTTCTCAAGAGTTTTATATTCAATCCTTGGCAAATGGGACAATAAAGCAGGAGGTAGATAAATATAGTTAATAAGATTGTTATTAATATAGTCGCCGATAGCATCTGCATCGCTTCTTATTGAGTCCGGCAACATATAGATACTGCCTCCGGCTATTAATGAACCGAAGAATTCTGAGACAGATACATCAAACACATATGATGTAAAAGCAGCCAATCTCTTATGTTGCTTTTTGCTATACAAATTTTGCATAGAGACTAATAAATTCACTACCCCTCTATGCTCAACCATTACCCCCTTAGGATTACCTGTAGTACCTGAGGTGTAGATGACGTAGGCAAGGCTGGTGCTTTGGTGATTTAGGAGAGCGCATTCTTTCTCTGAGCTCGGCTTCTGTTCATACTCTTGGGCAGTTTGCAGAGAGGGTTTATCTATAGAGATTATAGAGATATTAGTGGACATTGACGGAGGAGGTATAATTGGTGATGCATCCTCTACCATCTCCAAGAAGACAAGATCACCCAATCTTTTGTTATGATTTTCCGTAGTAAGCACTACTGTATTTACTATTATCCTTGTCTTTCTTGTTTTGTTTGCACATAGCTGCTTATTAGCTATACTGACATCTTCAAGTATGAACCTTATCCTTTCATCCGGATAACTTGGATCCATAGGTACATAAGCACCTCCTGCTTTAAGTACTGCAAGTATTGCGACAATTATATGTTCACTTCTATCTAGCAGTAATGGTACTAGAGTATCTTGTGTAATAATATAGTTTGATTTCAAATAATCAGAGAGTCTATTTGTTCTTTCGTTCAATTCTCTATATGTAAGTTTAGTATCTTCATAGATGACTGCTATATTATCTGGCGTTCTCTCGACTTGCTCTTCGAAGAGTTGGTGGATAGTCTTGTTACTTGGATAGGCCGTGTCTGTTTGGTTGTAGGTTTGAATTAGTTGGTACTGCTTACTATTCAAGTCACCCAGGTTTACTAGAGTATTTTGAGAAATAAGCGTTACCTGTTCCAAAAGATTCTGCACTGTGAGCAAAACACCCATTACAACTTCCTGACTAAATAGCTCTCCCGCATAATTTATGGTAAATGATAACCCATCTCCCTTATCATACAAAATAACCACAAGTGGATAATCCATCCTCTCGATTGCTTCTTTAAAAGTAATTTTGATTGTATTATCCGACTTGTTATCAATTGGGTTTGGATAGTTTTCGTATACTATTAAGCTCTCAAATAACCTCTCTCCTCTTGTATGTAAATCACCAAGATTGATATTACTTCTAATGTTGAGTTCACTAAAATCTAATTGGAATCTTTTAATGCTATCCAACAAGTTAATAGAATCATCATGCCTCACAATGACTGGTATGGTATTGATATACAAACCTACAGAATTTTCTATATCTCTTACGGGTAAACTTCTACCTGAAACCGTTGCCCCTATTACAGTTTGAGCGCTGTTACCATAAATACTTAATACTTTATGCCATATGTAGTGTAATATAGAATGTAATGTGATGCTGTGGACTTGCGACAACCACTTGAGTGTCATATATAATTCACCGTTTATATATAATGTTTCACTAAGGGGTTGGTGAATAAGTTTATAATAATTCAGCTGCGTATGTTGTGAATAATACCTTAACAACCCACTCAGATTAGACTTTGTCTCTATCGCAGATACATATTGTTTCCAATATAATTTATTATTGTGCTCTTGAGTTTGTAGGTATTTCTGAGTTTCATTGTATGCAGGGTCTTCTTCATCACTAATTATCCTATCCCTAGATAGACCGAGATAAGCATCGTGTATATATTTCAATAGTATCGAGTTGCTCCATCCATCTAGTATGGAGTGATGGTAACTTAAAATACATATATAAAGATTATCTTTTTGTTTGATGATATATACCCTAAAGAGATTACCTTCATCTAATTTGTATTTTTCTCGTCTGTCTTCCTCTTGTATTTTTTTTATAGCAATTCGTTGAGTCTGATCATTTACCTCATCGCTAAGATCTATGTATCTCCAATCCAGCGATTTTTTTGTATGTTTATCGACGACTTGCACCAACTCCTCTCTCCAGTCAAATCTTAATCTTAAGGAGGGGTATTTTCTTGTAGCAAATACCCAAGCTTCTTTTAATTTATTTACATCTAGATGGTTGTTATATTCCCATATCAATTGCACTAGATATGAGTCATCTAGATTCCCTTGGGTCAAATGATTATAGATAAAACCTTGCTGTAAACTATTTGCAAGATATACTGCGTCCACTTCTCTAGGGTTCTGCAATATATCTAAATACTCCTGACTGATAATATTTTCTATATCACTTACTGTGAGATAGGTCCTGGCTTGAGAAGCAGTGTGATTGATTAACTCTCCAAGCCTCTCTTCGAAACTACTTGCCAATTTAGCTGTAGTGTCCCAATCCAATTTACTTGCTACATTAAACTGCAGCCTATGCTCTAAAACAAATCCATTGATATTTATAATGTTCTGATCATTGTTTAGGGGGTTGACAGTGGTGCCACTGATTTCGCTCACAATACTCCAGGGCTTGTCGTCTTCGCCATATTCATGCGCTCTTTGGTCAAGTTGCCCTAGATAGTTAAAACTTATTTTTGGCAGTGTTTTTGGGCCATATCCCATAATTGCCCCAAATCCTATGCCTTTGTTCGGAACACGCCTGAGAAACTCTTTGGTGTATTTGATGGTATTTCCTGGCTCATTGAATGCCTCAAGTCTTACTGGATACATGGTGGTAAACCATCCGAGAGTTCTTGAAATATCTAGCTTACCATCTGATATCTCTTCTTGTCTACCGTGACCCTCTAGAATAATATAATTTACGCTATTCCCAGTGACATCAAGTAAACTATTACTTAGAGCTGTAATGAGCAAATCATTGACCTCAGTGTTATATGTTTTGCTACTTTGCTTGAGTAACTGCGTGGTCGAATCCTTGCTCAGTGCAAATGAGATAGTGAAAGTACCTTGCTCAGAACTATGAGCGCGCTCTTCTAAGCTCCTTATATTATCATGCATTTCAGCTAAAACATTATCCCAATAACTTTTTTCTCTATTTTCTTTGTCAAGCCTGCTACCGTAACTTGCGATAATATCTGCCCATTGTCTGTAACTACTACCCTTAATACCGAGATCAAGAGCCGATCTCCTTTTTGCTTGAAAATATAAAGTTTTTAAATCTTCTGCGAGAATTCTCCAACTGACCACATCTACTATTAAGTGATGTAGTGCAAAGTGTATTCTAGCGCACCCATCTTGAAACCCATGAATATAACCTATGGAGTGAAGAGGACCACGTTCTAAATCGAAGTGACTTTGCCAATCCGTTAGAAACGAAGATAATGCATCCTTGAACTCTTGACTACCTTCTATAAAGCCCAAGCATCTCACATCTAGAACTTTAAGTTCTTCTGCTTTAACTGTATTATCATAATACTGATTACAATACCCATGAACTTTAGCAGATTTTTTTTTGGATCTCTTCTTATATCGCAATCTAAAGCCATCATGATGTTCTAATAGTTTTTCTATACTCACCATTAATAAGTCTAATTCCAACTCAGGGGTTTTTATAACAAAGGCCTGATTCCAATGATGAGGTACTTTAAAATTATTATCAAAGAACCAGTTTTGAATAGGTAGCAATAAAACCTCTCCCGCAAGGATTCCTTGTTCAGTTGCAATTTTTAGCGGAGAGGCGCTATTACTACCCCCAATGTTCTGTGCAATAACGTTGTCAAAAACTCTTTCTATAGTTCTATAACTAAAAATATCTTTTATGCTTACGACCCCAATCCCAAGCTGCCGCCTTATCCTACTGACTATCTGTATACTACCTATACTATCGCCACCAAGCCTGAAAAAGTCATCTCTTATACCTACAATAGAAAGATCAACATTGAGCACTTCCGCCCAAATTTTACACAGTGTCTTCTCTATATCATTACGAGGGGCAATATAGCTTGCCTGATTGCCATCAAACTCTAGATCAGGTAGTGCATTTCTATCTATCTTGCTATTAACCGTGAGTGGTAACTTCTCTAAATGAACAAAAGCACTTGGAATCATATAATATGGAAGCATTGCGCTTAAATATGAGATAATTGATTCTGTATCTAAAATATACGAAGTATCTGATACATAGTAAGCAACTAGATACTTAGCGCTATTTGCTCTGTCTTCATTCTTATTATCACTAACTATCTTATGATCTCTAGCTAATACCACGCATTGCTTCACTCCAGAGAATGATGCAAGAGCCGCTTCGATCTCACCAAGCTCTATTCTATATCCTCTGATCTTCACCTGAGAGTCATTTCGCCCTATATACTCTAAGTTACCACAGGGGAGAAGACGAACAAGATCCCCTGTTTTATATATACGGGCATTACGTCCTTTAGTACCGTATTCTATATCTAACTTCTCTTCTTCGGTTTGGAATGGATTGGGGAGAAATCTTTCTTCTGTTAGATCTGGTCTATTTAGATATCCTCTAGCTACTCCTGCACCTCCTATGTATAACTCACCTTTCGCCCCTATTGGAAGAGGTGTGAGAATTAAGGAGGGATTGTTATTATTAACAGGTTTTGCGTCCAACAGAACGTATGTTTTGTAATTACTGAGTGGTTTTCCTATATTTAAGCTACAGGAGCTAGAATGATGTTTTGGGTTGATGGTACTGACACAAGCCCCTACGGTTGCTTCTGTTGGACCGTATTCATCATAGATGGTAATATTATGCATCTTGTCTTCTAGGTCTCGATATAAGTTCTGCAATTTGATCAGGAGCGTTGCATCGAGTTTTTCTCCGCCAAGTATGATTTTATTGATTTTGGTCTCTGGGAGGCTATCTATCAATAATGCAAAATAACTAGGTACCAACTTTACTAACGTAACTCTCCGCTCTATTAAATGCGCCTTATATTTTTCTATGTCTTGTAACTCATTACTATAAATGATCAATGTTGCCCCTTTGCATAAACTGGCAACCGTAGTAGTCACTGTAAAGTCAAAGCCGATACTACTGGAGACGTCTACTTTATCATCCGCACTTATATGAGAATAAGCCTGATAATTTTCTATATAGTTAATTCCCCCTCTATGTTCAACCATTACTCCCTTAGGATTACCGGTAGTACCTGAGGTATAGATGACGTAGGCAAGGTTTGTGCTGGTACTGCAGTTTAGTGAGGTGCCTTCTCTATTTGAACTTACACTCTGAAGACCCTCTTGTGTTTTGTGTATAGAAAGACTGTCTATAGAGAGTATAGAGATATTCGAAGTTATTGTGCACTCATCGAATGGTGATTCTAGATTTTTTTTATTATTCCCTTCTGCCACTGCTAACTTGTGTAGTCTTTCACTATTGACCTTAGTAGTAAGTAGCACAGTACCCACCACTCTCTTCATATCTTTTGTTTTATCTCCAGTGAATTGTCTGTTAGCTATACTGACATCTTCAATTATGTACCTTATCCTTTCATCTGGATAACTTGGTTCTATAGGTACATAAGCTCCTCCTGCTTTAAGTACTGCGAGAATAGATATTATCATATTTTCACTTCTATCTAGTAAGAGAGGTACTAAAGTGTCTTGGATAATGCTGTAGTTTGATTTTAAATAATGAGCTAGTCTATTTGCCCTTTCGTTTAGTTCTCTATATGTAAGTTTAGTATCTTCATAGATGACTGCTATATTATCTGGAGTTCTCTCTACTTGTTCTTCGAAGAGCTCGTGTATTGTTTTGTTTAGAGGATAAGGTTTATCCGTTTGGTTCCAGGTTTGAATGATTTTGGTATAGTCTTCGGGAGTGAGATAAGAAAGGGTTTGTATTGTTAGGTGCGGCTCATATAATAATTCACCTATCTCAGCTAATATCTTTTTGTATGTGCTTATAAATCCTCGTATCGTATCTTCTTCATAAAGGCTTACCGCATAATTGAAGCCACCTTTAAGTACGCCACTACTATCATCTATGAAGGTTTCTATATCGAACTTTGTGATATTATAGTATCTTTGGTCACTAATGTAAGGCTGTAATACTTGACATTTAGATCGACTTCCAAAACTTTGTAACCCAAACATAACCTGGAAGATCGGATGCCTACTTGTATCCTTAGGCACATTCAGTGCATCTACTAGCTTCTCAAATGGAAGATCCTGATGAGATTGAGCTTCTAATACCATCCTTCCTACTTTTTGAATAAATTCTAAGATAGATTCGGTTGGATTTATTGGCATTCTTAATGCCAATATGTTTAAAAATAATCCTATCAAGTGTTCTATTTGTGGGTAATGCCTGTTGGCTACAGGAGTTCCAACTATAATGTCATCTTGGCTACTATACACTCTTAACATAAGATAATATGCTGCAAGTAACAGGCTATAGAGACTGACACCTACTCTTTTTGCGAGATTTCTCAGCGCTTTCGACAATCGCTCTTCGATCTCAAAATATACCATATTTCCTTTATAATCTGTATATTTCGGTCTTGGTTTGTCCGTCGGCAAGTTTAAAGATTCATATTCATTAAGGGTACTCTCCCAATATTCTAATTGTTTATCTAACCTAGCAGCTGACAAATAGTGTTTTTGCCATATAGCATAATCTTTGTATTGAATAGTCAATGTCGGTAAGTGCAGATTTCCTTCTATATCAGCCGAAAGATTAAGGTAGTGGAGATAATATTCAGTTATTTCATTGAACAAAATTTCTTCTGACCATCCATCAAACGCAATATGGTGAATAAGGATACTGAGATAGCTTTCCTTGTGATCTTCTATTTCGTATAAACAAACTCTTATTGGTATTTCGTTGGATAGATCATACGTGTATTTAAATTCCTGAGCTAGTGCCTCATCCAATTTTGATTTATCCGAGACGAACATTTTCTGGATTTTTAACAACTCCTCAAAATAAGGCAATACTGACTGATATTCCACTCCATTCTCATCTTCTTTAATGATGGTTCTTAGAACTTCGTGTCTTTGTATTATATGCTTTATGCTGACTTTTAATATCTCATGGTCAATATCTTGGGAGATTCTAAATACCATGGGTACATTATAATACTCCGTATTTTCCTCATATTTTGTAAGAAACCATAGTCTTTGTTGAGCAAAGGAAAGAGGTACACGCTCCAGTTCTGTTTGCACAATGATTGCGCTATCACCACTAGATATCCCACTACTTTCTAAGCAGGAAATAATTTGATCTATATTCTTGCGTAAAAACTCCTCTTGCTCAGTACTAAGTGATAAACCTTCTGGAACAAATAAATTCAGCTCAGAATTAATCGACCAAATCTTAATACCTGCACTAGTTAAACAATAAATAAATTCTGATATTAACATTGAATCTATACACTCCTTTTAAAAGCATATCTTGTACCCCTCATTGATTCGTCACTCATATTTGATATTACTTTCGAAAGATTTGATACATTTTTGCACTCGAATATAATTGAAACATTACATTCTATATTGAAAATGCTATTGATTTTACCAACCAACTTTATGGCTAAAATGCTATTACCTCCTAATTGAAAAAAATCATCATGAATCCCAAGGTCTGCAAAATCAATTTGTAAAGATTCAGCCCATATCTCACATAGTTGTTTTTCTATAGCGTTTTGAGGCCCCACATAGCCTCTAGTAGTAATTAAATCCAATTCTAGAAGTGCGTTTTTATCGATTTTTCCATTAATAGTTAGAGGTAAGCTTCTGAGATATATGAAAAAGCTTGGTATCATGTATTGCGGTAGTCTTGTGTTTAAATATTTTTTCAAGTCCTCCGCTTCTATCACCCCATCAGCCACATAATAAGCGATTAGATTTTGATGTTCTACATCCTTACCATGGACAACAACAACGCACTGCTTTATCCCTCGATAATCAGATAAAATCTTTTGTATTTCTTCAAGATCTATCCTATATCCTCTGATCTTCACCTGAGAATTATTCCGACCTATATACTCAATTTCTCCGTTTGCCGAGTATCTTACCACATCTCCAGTCTTGTAAAGTCTGCTATAGCGGCAGAATGGATTCGCTATAAAGCATTCTGCTGTAAGATCAGGAAAGTTAAAGTAACCTCTAGCAAGACAATTACCACCTATGTATAACTCGCCTACTGCACCAATAGGTACGTAATTTAGAGCAGAATTTAATATGTACAATTTAACATTATGGTATCTTACGTGACTATTCGCAATTTTAGAGTTTGTTCTATAGATCTCTTGACAATACACCCCAACCGTTGCTTCTGTTGGCCCATACTCATCTATTACCAAATCTGTCTGCATATCATGCAAATCTTTAATCAAATTTACACTTACTTTTTCCCCTCCTAGAATCACCTTAGAAATGTGCATATCAAACAATAATCCTGCGGCTTGCAAATAGCTTGGTACTAACTTAATAAGACTAATGTAGTGTTTTTTTAAGTGCTTTCGGTACTGTTCCACATCATTTAAGTTTTGCTCATAAACTACTACTTTAGTACCTGATACTAGTGCCGATATAGTGGTTGTTACAGTTAAATCAAACCCAATGCTAGTTGAAAAATCAACTCTATCATCGGCGGTAATGTTTGCTATATCAATTATACTTTTGCTATAATTTACCAACGATTGATGCTCTATCATCACTCCATTTGGTTTACCAGTAGAGCCCGAAGTGTAAAGAATATATGCGAGATTGTGTGGCGACACGAGTTCATTGAGATTCAGAGAAGGAAAAGTGTTAATATGATCCCATTGCTCTTCTAAATCAACTATGTACGAAAAAGTAAATGGCAGACTATCAATCAACTTATTATTGGTTAATATTACACTCAAATTCGTCTCATCTAGCACATGCTGAATTCTATTTTGCGGATGATCTGGATCAAGCGGAACATACGCCCCGCCGGCTTTTAAAATAGCCAAGATACTTATTATCATCTCGCTAGATTTGTCCAACATAAAACCAACCAGGATTTCAGGCCCAACACCCACACTTCTAAGGAAATGTGCAAGCTTATTCGCCATTTCATTGAGTACACCGTAAGTTAAACAATGATCGTTGCACACTATAGCCACGCCATCAGGAGTTCTGTGTACCAATTCTTCGAATAGTTTGTGAATTGTTTTGCCGTCTTGATATTCAAGGTTCGTTTCGTTCCAAATGTGAACAGCCTGTGCATGCTCTTCCTTAGTTAAATAACTTATATCAGAAATTGTGGCATGTTGTGTGTCTTGGGATATTTGTCTTAAAATCCTGAGATATATTTCCTTAAATCTATTTATTGTATCGACTGAGTACAGACTCGTGGCATAGACGAACTTCCCATTAACACTCTCAAGATCGTAATCAATAAAAAATGAAAGATCGAATCTAGAGATTTTATATAAATCATCGGTATATCTGCTACACAACTCTAGTACCCCCCCAACTTTTTTAGTTTTCATTGGGGTAAAATTTAGCCCCTCAAAAGTTACTTGAAAGATGGGGTTACTAGCACCATTAGTCTTGATCCCAAGCTCTTGGACTAATTTATTAAACGGTAAGTCTTGATATTCTTGTAATTCTAATACTTCGTCATGTAATTGCTTGAGAAATTCGGCCAACAACATATTGGGCTTAAATTTCATCCTCAATGGCACAAAGTTTGCAAAAAAACCTATTATATTTTCCGTTTGGCCATGATGTCTATTCGGCAATGTCAAGCCAATTACCACGTCTTCTTGACTACTAAATATCTTTAACATCAAGTAATAAGCTGCAAGCATTATACTTGATAAGCTTATATTTAATTTTGTTGCTAATGTGTTCAATAATAAAACAAGATCTTGCTCCAAATCAAAACTTACATTTTCTCCGCTATAGTTTGCTTGAGAAGATCTTGGATAATCCATCATTAAATTTAAAGGCGTAAACTCAGCCAATTTGTTTTTCCAAAAATCCATCTGCTCGACTATCTTTTGAGCATTAAATGAGCTTCTCTGCCAACATACAAAGTCCTTATATTCAATACCGATAGGAAGCTGAGGAACTTTACTTATACCATTACTATGATAGACATATAGCTGATTTAGTTCATCTATCAGTATATTAATAGACCAATCATCGAATGCTATATGATGTATAATGATACTTAATAAATTTTTCGCAGCTCGTCTATCAGTACGTTCATAAAAGCACACTTTAATTGGATATTCTCTACTGAGATCATACGCATGATACATTCTTGCTTTAAGAGCTTGCTCTAAGCTACGCTCATCTGACACCTTAAGACTTTCAATTATAAAATGTTGAGGATCGAAGTCAGATACAGTTTGATAAGGATTCAAACTATGATCTAATTTTACCAAAGTTCTAAGAGCGCTATGTCTACATATAATATTTTTGATGCTAACTTCTAGTGTCGTTAAATCAAAGCCATCTTCCATTTCAAATATCAGTGGTATATTTAGTGAGTTGGCGTTTTTGCTAAGCTTATCAATAAGCCACAACCCTTCTTGTTGAAGCGATAGCACTTCTGTATTATCGCATGTTTTATAAATTCTATATTGATTCAGTTCTTCTGGAAGATTACAGCCATTCTCTTTTAAAAATTCTATAATCTCGATTTTCTTCGTTTGTATCTGTTGAATGATTTCATTTCGATTGAGACAATCCTGGTATAATCTATACTTCAGAATACCATCCTCTAACCACAGCACAAATCCAAGTTTATTAATATCATAAATGAAGGAGCAAAGCTTCATATCTCACCTTCTTCTTGTATTACTACTTGGGCTTTGTGGTCAGACAAATGCTTCGCTAATTTTGCAATAGTGCTATTATTGTATATTGCTACTATATTAATATTGCTGGCCAATTCTCTGTTAACTCTACTGACTAATTTTATGACGGAAATACTATTGCCACCTAGTTTAAAAAAATCCTCTGTAATGCTAATTTGTTCTTTTGATAAGTTGAGCACATCAGACCAAATGTCATGGATTTTGAACTCCAAATCATTACGAGGTGCGATATGCAGTGCGCCTGAATGTACCGGGATCGGTAAAGCATCTTTATCTACTTTACCGTTATTTGTAACTGGTATTTCTGTAATTTTGATAAAAAACTGAGGCACCATGTAATCTGGTAGCTTTGAAGCAAGATAACTTTTAACAGCGCTCTCGTCTAACTCATGATCTGCTATATAATAAGCTACTAAGAATTGTTCTTGGCGAATATCACGAGTAGTTACAATAGTTTGTCTTAAATCGGGATATAAAGATAATTGAGCCTCGATCTCTTCTAACTCTACGCGGTACCCTCTAATTTTTGTTTGCGTATCTATCCTACCTATATACTCTACATACCCATCGTGATGCCACCTACCAAGATCTCCAGTCTTATAAAGGCGCCCCAGATCACTATGACGAATGAAAGATTTCTGACTAAGCTCTTGATTATTCCAGTAGTTTTTCGCGACCCCCACCCCTCCTATATATATTTCTCCTAATACACCCATAGGACAGTGTTGATAACTTGAATTCAAGACATATATCTTTTGATTTGGCATCGCAAAGCCGTATGGTATCGATTTCCACCGCTCTGATACATATTCTATCGGATACCATATTGACCAAATACTTCCTTCAGTTGCACCACCAAGGCTAATTACTTTACTGCTTGGAAGAAGTTGTTTGATTTTGACTGGCAAAGTTAATGGAATACGATCACCACTGATTAAAAATAACCTCAAAATACTACTTGATAGATCTTCTAATACCAAAAGATTTGCAAGTTGAGGCACGCTATTCCAGATAGTAATTTTATTACTATTTATCAAGTTGATCCAATGATGCGGACTCTTTACCATCTCTTGACTAGGAAAGACAATAGTACCGCCTACAGATATTAAACCAAAGATATCATAAACCGATAAATCAAAACTCAAATCCGAAAGCGCGAGTATTTTATCTTCATGGGTAATTTTAAATCTATTGTTAACTGCATCAATTGTATTTAAAGCCGCCTCATGCGTGATCGTAACCCCCTTGGGCTTGCCAGTAGAACCCGAGGTATAGATGACATAAGCGGTATCGTGCTTTGATACAGCAGGTAGATGAACAGGTGTAATCCCGTGATTCTGTAGTACATCCTCAATGACTATTAAGTTAAAATTTTTACTAAGAATATGCACATCTGCATGTAGTTTTCTAGATATCAATACAGTACTTGTACCACTATCTAGTAATACATTTTGCACTCTCTCTATAGGCCAGTCGCAACTCATTGGGAGATATCCAGCTCCAGTTTTCATAACTGCTATAGCCGATACTACTTGGTTATACCCCTTTTCGCTCCAAATTGCTATGAGCTTAGAATTTATATTTTGAGAGAACAAATAACTCGAAAGCCTCTCAGACCCTTGTGTTAGTTGCGTATAAGAATACTGAGCTTGGTCATCAATAACCGCAATATTATTTTGCCAAGAATTCTCGCATATCATCCTTTCATACCTTGAAAATAGAGTGTCATCTGTTAGAGAACTGGTATCAGAATTAGCTCTCAATATAAGGTCTTGTTGTTCAATTGGCAGTCTAAAGAGTGAAGTTTTTTGCTCCCAGTCGTGCTCTGCTAAAAACCGAATTAGCTCACAATACAATTTATTTAAATCCGATATGTAGTTATCGTCGAATAATTGACTGACGTACAACCACTTACTCATAAACCTACCACCAACCTCTACAGCCTGGACATCTATCCAGGATTGAGAAGTTTGACCACTCCAATACCTTTTGTCTAATATTTCTGCATTATCAAGAAATGGGGTATTTTCAAAGCTGCTTATTTTATTGCCTATTCCTCCAGTGAATACTATAGGAGATATGGCTTTTTTATTGTCAAGACCATGCAAATTTGCAAGCTCTCGTTGCACCTCTAATCCACTAAATAAGCTATGATTAATATCCTCCCACATTACATCATGAGTTCTTTGAATTGTCTCAATTAAATGATCTCCAAAATCTAAATAATGAAATAAAGTGATTGAAGTAAAATCCCCGAAAATCCTTTCTACCTCTTTGTGTACGGCATAACGATTGAACAACGTTACAGTAATTAGCAACTCTTTATAGCCAGAAAAATATGCGATTATGCTGCCAAAGAGCCCAAGTAGGGCGGATGAATAAGATACACGATATTTATCGGCCTGTGATTTGAATTTTGACCACATCTCTTCGTCTATATAGAGCGTGTGATCCATAAATATTGGACTCACTATTTCGAGCGGAGAGCTTTTAAAGGGCAGTTCTGGTCTTGTAGGCATACTGGTTACTTTCTTTTGCCAATACGCCTTATCTTTTTGATACCAGGTAGTGTGTTTCAATAACTGACAATAATCCTGATAATCTTTAAATGTAATGTTTGGTATTACGATCTCCGTACTTATATCCTTGTAAAGATTATCGAGCAATTCAAATAATAGCTGTCTACTTTGGGCATCCAGTAGAATTAAATCCATCGAAAAATGTAAAACAGATTGCGATTTAAAATGTGTTACCTCAAAAGTAAAAAGAGGAAATCTGTTAGGGTCATAGATAGTATGTGATAGACGTTCTCGTATTGAATGAACAATATTCTGGTCTAAATCATGAGATGAGAAGTTATTGATATGAACAGTGTATCGTTCAACCTCTGCTAAACTCAAAAATCTTTGTTTGAGCGTTTCATAAGAGTACACTACCCTTAAAGCTTCGCATTTACTAACCAAAATATTGATAGCGCTTTCAAGTTTTTGATCGTCGATATAGTTGTAGTAGTATTCCTTGTATATATGGTTCGAAACATTACCTATCTCGTAATTACTGGAACGACCTAGTAGGTAAGCTTTTTGAATCTCCGTCATCTCAAACCAGTTATAATGAGATGCGAGATTCTTAAGAAGTGGTAGATTGATTAAATCAACTTCGCTTTCTACATCAGCAAAGTCACTAAATGTATACTCCGGCGGTTGTTCTGAGCAATGTTCAATAAGCTCTGCAAGAGTCGTGGCAAGTAATACTGCAAAATCTTTGAGGCCCTTAATAAACCCATTTAGAAAAAATTTCATCTTACCATCAATTGTGATTGCATCAATACATAAACAGAAGGGACTAATATTCATAGCATCGATAATATTACCCACTGCAAAATTTGCAATATGCCAGCCATTTGTTTTACCTTTAATATTATCAAAGCGACCCAAATAGTTGAAGACGATACCAGGCAACGAGTCATTGTTGTATCCCATAAAGGCACCATAACCAATTCCTCTATTAGGAATTCCTCTGAGAGCTTCCTTCACTTTTTTGATACTTTCACTAATTTCTTGACAAACCTCAATCCTGACTGGATACATAGTGGTAAACCACCCTATGGTCTCACTTACATCTACTGTATCCATGTTTGAAGAAGTGAGTGTCTCCCTACCATGCCCTTCGAGGGTGATACAATTTATATTATTCCCAGTAATTTTTCTAAGCGTAAGTCCAATTCCAGTGAGCAAAAGGTCATTAATCTGAGTATGATACGCTTTATTGCTTGCTTGTATAAGTTGATTGGTTTGTATCGGATTTAGCTCAAACTCCGCCGAGTGATTGTATGAATTCAACTCTAAGTCAACCGACCTATCATATTTTAATATTTGCTCCCAGTATAATAATTCTGCCGGATTTTTAACCGCATATTCTTGAACTGCATTGACCCATGTTTTATAACTATTGCTTTTGCCGCCCAAATCATTACCATCATAAAAGTCTTGTAGATCCTTGCAGATGATTCTCCAGCTTACCGCATCAACGATCAAATGGTGCATTGCAAAATAAATTCTCGCAGTACCATCTTTATAACCATAGATATAGCCTATTCTCCAAAGAGGTCCTTGTTTTATATTAAAGTCATCCTGCCATCTAGTAAGCACTGCATCAATATGTGAATTAAATTCTACACCCCCCTCTTCCAACTCTAGGCTTCTTATGTCTAATAATTCCAATTTCTGTCTATTGTATTGATTCTCATAGCACCCCATCCATCGATCATTCTTGACATGCTTAAATCTTATACGAAATGCATCATGTCTACTGATCAAGTTATTTATTGCTTCCTCTAAACGCCTCAGATCTAATGCAGAAGTAAGGATAAGAAATGATTGATTATAGTAATGTATGTTCTTAAAGTTATTTTTAAAAAACCATTGTTGAATTGGAAGTAGATCAAAATCTCCCTCAGGGGTACTTTCTTCTTTTATAGCGGGGGTGCATACTGCTGATTCAGATCTGCTCAGCAATTCATCGGAAAGCTTTTGTACGGTTCTAAATTGGAATATATCTTTAACACTAACGCTTAACCCCATTCTTTGTCTTAAGCGACTTATCAGCTGAATGCTGATGATACTATCTCCCCCTATCTTGAAAAAGTCATCATGTACACTTAAACATCCGCTTTTAAGATCCAATAATTCTTCCCATACACGACTAATCTGTCTTTCTTGTTCATTTTTTGGAACTACGTACGTTTGCGCAAACGCACTACTTTTTGGTAGTACTGCTCTGTCTAACTTACCATTGATGTTAAGTGGCACCTTATCTATTTTAATCAAAACGCTTGGTATCATGTATTGTGGCAATTTATCCGCTAAATAACCACGTAACTTTACTTCATCAACCTCTTCATCAGACACATAGTAACTCACTAAATACTGACTTTTTCCCTCTTTTTTTGCTATAACAACGCACTGCTTGATACCTCTGTATTTACTTAAGACAACCTCTATTTCCCCAAGCTCTATCCTATAACCTCTGATCTTAACCTGAAAATCACTTCTACCTATATATTCAATGGAGCCATTGTGTAAAAATCGTGTTAAATCTCCAGTTTTATACATCCTACCAACTGCGAAAGGATTTGCGATAAAGTGTTCTGCTGTAAGCGCTGGTAGCGCTAAGTATCCTCTTGCTAAACAATTTCCGCCTATATATAGCTCCCCTATCGTACCTTTTGGCACATGATTTAATGACTCATCTAATATGTACAATTTAATGTTGCTATATCTAATGTGCCTTTCAGTAGCTGTAGAATTTCTATTGTACAATTCAGTACTACACACACCTATTGTGGCTTCGGTTGGACCATATTCATCAACTACAAACTCTATACTGTCGTTCAGTGATCCATGGGATAAATTTGGCTTTTCACCTCCAAGAATAATTTTTTTGATATTAGAGTCTACTATAGTACTTGATATACTTTCAAAATAGCTCGGCACTAATTTAACTATACTTATAGCATTTTTATTCAAATATTTACCATACTTCTCAACATCCTCTAGTGTGCCTTCATACACCACTACTTTTGATCCTACCGCTAACGCACAGATAGTAGTAGTGACCGTTAAATCAAACGCAATATTTGATGAAAAATCCACGTTATCTTTGGCATTCATACCTATCGCACCTACATTTCTTATATAGTTTACGACAGATCCGTGTTCTACCATTACTCCCTTTGGCCTTCCTGTGCTACCCGATGTGTACATAACATAGGCTAGATAATTACTAGAAAATTCTAATTCTAGGTTGGTTGTCGGTAATCTGGATATTACATCCTTTGTCTTAACATCATCCCATACTAAGACAGTACTATCCTCCCCTGCTAACCGAGACAATCTAGAGTGGTGTAACCTATTGGTAATGATAAGCTTGGCTGCTGTATCTTTTATGATATATTCAATTCTATCATCGGGATAGTTTGGATCAATTGGCACATAGACTATGCCAGCTTTAAGGAGTGCAAAAATTGCGATCAGAACTTTCTCGCTTCTGTCTAAACACACAACTGCTCTCTGTTCAGATTTCATCCCTAATATATTGTGAATATAACGCCCGTATTGATTTGCTCGTGTATTAAGGGTTCCATAAGTTAAATGCACACCATTTGTAACCACCGCAATACTATCCGATTTTCTGTGCGCTTGTTTTTCAATCAAACGCTCTAAAGTTAGAAAGTGCTTGGGCCATACTTTCTCGGTATTCCATTGGTTTATACTCTCAAGTTCTGTTGGAATAATTTTCTCCACAAAGCGTTTTTTGCTTATCAGAGACTCTAAAAAATATTTGATATATTTTAGAATTTGTTGGATGTCTTGTTCTAAAAATTTATTAACATTCACATTCAAGGATATAGTAAATTGATCAAGATTCCTCCACACATCCAAGGTACAAGGGATATTGGTTTTTTCATGAAACGCACCAATCTCTATCTTTTTAGATTCTATATGCTGCGATAGAATGTGAAAATGTACGTAATTAAAACAAAAATCATATAAATCCAAACCCAAATCCTGCTTCAATTTGATATAGGGATAGTTTTTATTACTTAAAAAATGCGCCTTAGTTTCATTGACACCTTGAACTAATGCGTCGATCTCAATATCTGAACTAAAATCTAAGTGGTATCTAAAAGGCATGGTGTTAAGATAAAGTCCAACTTGCTTTTCTGCATTAAGCGTTTCGGGTCTATTATTTACAACAAGACTAAGCATTATATCCGTAAAATTCCCTACTCTTGATAAGGCATAGAAAAACGCAGACAAAAAAACTGTGTCAGCAGTCATGCCTTTATATTCACAGTACTTAATCAACTCCATTGAGTTAACTTTATCCAGTGAATATCTTAGAGAATAGGGTTCTTTGTGAGCATCTCCAAAGGTGAGAATATGAGATTGATTTTCAAAGCCTTCTAGACTGCGTTCCCAGAAATTTAGATAATCCTTATTACTCGAGCTTTCAATCTCTGCTCTTACAAATTCTGCATAAGTATCATTCGAGTGTGGCATTGAATCAATCACATCACCATTATAGATATCCACAAACTCTTTGATCAATGAAGCGAGACTCCAACCATCAAGTAGAGCATGGTGAAACGAAATAATTAAGGAGAAGCTTTCCTCCCTTTGCATTGCTACAATAAGACGAAATAATCCAGGTTCAGATAGGTCAAATGCAGTTGATGCTTCTGCGTCTATTATCTTATCGATATTATTTTCACTACTTATAATGATTTTTTGCTTTAAATCTATTTTATGATATTGAAAAACAAGGTAAGTTTCTTCTGCGTCTTCTACAAAGCTTGTTTTAAAAACCTGATGTTTGTTAATTAAAAATTCCCAAGAGTTTAAAAATGCATCAAAATGAAAACTACTCCTGATGAGGTAAGAGAAAACATCATGATAGGTTCTGCTATCCTTCAGCGACTCTACTAACATCCCCTTTTGCAATAGACTAGCAGGATAAATATCACTAATATCATAACTATTGATTTTTGATAATTTATGTTCTCCAATCAAGAAAAATGGGCGATATACACTAAGTTCAATCTCTTGAGCTTCAATAATATTGGTCGCTATATCCTTTATTGTCTGAAAGTTGTAAAGATCACTTATTGTTAAGTAGTATCCACGCTTTTTCATCAAAGCCACTAACTTAATTGCTACTATAGAATCTCCACCTAATCTAAAAAAATTATCCACTCTACTGACATGAGAAACATTTAGTAACCCTGATAAAATTTCTACCAGCGCTTGCTCTCTTTCATTCTGCGGCGCCTCCCCTCCATTGATATTGCTGTGTAATTGGGGTTTTGGTAACGCTTTTCTGTCTATTTTGCCATTTGGGGTTAGAGGTATTTGATCTATTGGCACTATTTGGTCAGGCAGCATATAATGCGGCAATAATTTTGCACATCTTTCCCTTATTTCATCAATTATTTGATCAAGTTTCTTTACTAGAACCACATATGCTACTATACCCTTTTTTTCACTAGAGTATTCATGCACAACTACAACATTCTGTTTTATTCCAGTCACCCCAGAAATGATAGCTTCAATTTCTCCAAGCTCAATTCTAAAGCCACGTAGTTTTACTTGATGATCAATTCTACCTAAAAACTCAACTTCACCATTAGGAAGATATCTTCCTAGATCCCCAGTCTTGTATAATCTGCCGCCCGAGCCTAAAGCGTTTGGAAAATCATTTATGTTCGTAAAAGGATTTGCTATAAATATCTGCGCTGTATGTTCTGGTTTTTGCCAATATCCCCTTGCAAGCCCTACACCCCCTATATAAATTTCTCCAGTTGCCCCCACTGGTATCAATTCTAATCTTTCATCCAATATAAAGAGACTAACATTTCCAACGTTCGTTCCTAATGGGATATTACGTAGTTCTATTATTTCTTCTGTCGTTAGGTTATGAGTCAAAGCTAAATCAGAACACTCAGTTGGACCGTAAGTATTTACAATTAAGCAACTGGGGTTTTTGTCGATGAATGACCTGATTTGGGGAGTTTTAATAGTCTCACCACCTAATAAAACAATCCTTAAAGACGAGAAGCTGTTGGCATTGCCCTCGTCCGATATAGCGTAAAAAGCACTTGGAGGGCAATTTATAAAAGACACGAATTCTTTGTAGATGTAACTAACAATCTGCTCGACATCAAATAGCTTTTGATCAAGTAACTTGACATTAGCACCAGAAATTAATCCACCTAAAATATTTTTTTGTGTTAAGTCAAAGCCAAAAGCAGTAAAAATCAGGATATTGTCATTTGGATTAATATCAAACTTTTTCCTATACCAAGTCAGTAAATTTGCGACCCCTAGGTGCATCAAATCTGCCCCTTTTGGTTTTCCAGTACTTCCAGAAGTGTATAAAATATAGATCAAGCTATGAATATCGTAATGAGCTAGGTTAGAATCTTGCGCATGAAATTCTATTTCATCTATAAAGATAGGTTCCACCTTATCAGGCAATTGATTGGCACAGTGACGCATAGTGATAGCAAATGTGGCCTTCGCATCCGTCAACATATGCTCGATCCTTGCTACGGGATAAAACGTATCGATAGGCAAATAAGCCATCCCCGCCTTTAAGGTTGCAAGCATACTGATCACCATCTCAATGCTACGATCCATTAAGATACCAACGGTTTCTTGTTGGTGTTCATTAAACTTGAGACTTACCAGATATCTTGCTAATCTATTTGATCTCTTATTAAGCTCATTATATGTAATATGTATATCTTGGAATGTCACCGCAACCCGCTCTGAGAAGTCATCTGCCGCTTCTTCAAAAAGTTGGTGAATTGGTTTTGATACAAAATATGAATTATCAGTAATATTCCATTGCTTTATCTTATCCCTGTCTGCTACTTCAATGCTACTAACACTATTGGCATTTTTGGTAGCACTCTCTAAATCTGATTGATAAGATAGCAACTCTGCTTGAGAAAATAATTTTAAGCGTTTGCGGCGAATAAGATTGTGCTTTTGAATAATCTGAGTCAAAGTGAGATTTGCACGCAAGGGATCCACCAACCCAGAAAGAATGATCGATCCTTTTGAAGTAGATACTTCTATACCGTTATTGGAAACAAATAAAATTTCACCAGGCTGTACGCGTGTATGTCTTGATGCCCCTATTTGATGAGATTTAACAATATAAGAACAGGAATCTATAAAAACTCTAGGTATTGCAAATTCGTTTAATCTATCCCCAAAGAAAAGTGCTCGACAAAGTCTATTGATATTTTCTGCAGTATCATACCAATTGATTACTCCTCCATATTGGGGTTTTTGATGCTTGAAATAGAAAGTCCTCTTACGCAGGTCTTGTATAATCCTTTGAGTACTATTTGTTTCTATAGCCCGCAATAGCTTGTCAAAAGAAGATAAGGCTAATTGAAAACATTTAAGATTCAAGCTTAAGGTTGTTTCGTCTTGGTCTATATCGCAGTGCTCTTGTACTAAAATATCACCGCTATCCACCATTGCTTCAATTATATGCCAGCTAACTCCATGTTTCGATTCTCCATTTAAAATAGACCATGTTGGTGCATTAGTGCCGGCATACTTAGGTAAGAGACTATCGTGATAATTAATAGCGTATTTTCTAGCTTTCTTGATGATGTGTAATGGTATAATCTTGGGATTGGCAATGCTGAATAAATAATCAAAATCTTCTTGTATAATTTCATCAGATGTACAGGTGCTGATATTATGCTTACGAGCCCACTCCTGCGCCTTATTATCATTGGAGATAATCCCCAAAATAGCGTGTCCACACTCCAAAATCCGCTCTGCGCATGATACTAGCAAGCCAGTTTCACCTATAATATAGCATGAAAATTTATTCATCCTACATTTTACCTCTCGTTGTATAGGTTTTACCAACTAACATTTCCATTGTAGACACAATTTCTCTAGCGCTGTATTTAATATCCTGTTCTGATACACTAAGATTAGTAACAGCTCTTGCCACATACTCAGACCACTCGTATAACATGACTCCATTTTGTGCCAGTATATTAATTAATCTTATAGCTGGAATTTTGAGTTGGCTCAGGTCAAGCATAACAATGTTAGTATCTACATTTGGAATCTGTATGCTAGGGATTTTAGCGTCATTAATTAAAGAAGCTAGCAACGTAGCATTATTGTTATCATTCTCGATTCTTGCGATATTGTTGTTGATTGCATAAAGTCCGAGCTCTGCTAGCAAGCCAGACTGATGTAGCCCTCCGCCAAACCACTTATTATACACTCTAGCACGCTTAATAAATTCCTCGCTTCCCAACAACACCGCCCCAAATGGTGCGCCCAATCCTTTATTCAGACTAATCATCATACTGTCTATAATTTTGCCGTAAAAACTTGGCGCAATTCTCTCCTTGGTAAGGGCATTAAAAACCCTTGCTCCATCTAAGTGTACCTTCCAACCCCACGAATGCGCATAGATCGATGTTCGTTCTAGTTGATCAAATGAAAATATCTTGCCAGAGTGGTAGTTAATAGAATTTTCGAGACACACTAATTTAATTTTGCTACCGTACATTGATTTATTACGGTTGGTTAGTACTTCCTCTAAGATATTAGACGTGATAACTCCATTTGAGGTATGTACAGTTTGTAGATGAACATTCGAAATGATAGAAGTTGCAGCAGCTTCGTAATAATTGATATGATAGCTTTGATCTATCAATACATCATCACCTGGCACGGTATGGGTCTTAATAGCGACTTGATTGGACATCGTACCCGATACAGTAAACAGCGCATCTTCAAATCCAAATATTTCAGCGCATCTATCTTCCAAAGCCTTCGTACTGGGATCAATGTCAAAAAAAACGTCTTTGAAAGTAGCGTCCTGAATTGTCCTAAGCATTTGTTCAGATGGACAAGTAACCGTATCGCTTCTCAAATCTATCATCTGGAAATATTCACTTAATTATAAAATTCCTAACTAATTTGTTCTAGTTTGCGCAGAGTCAAAGTTGTCTCACTATACACAATATCACTATTATTTAATCTTATACAAAAAATACTTAGTGGACATGCAATTTAAATTTAGTGAGATTAGTGAGTCCATTTTGCTTTAATGCACTATACAACCTTGCTAAAAATATTAAATTGTTGTCATATTCTTGGAAATCCTTTGATCCAGAACCCTTACTTAAACTACCCAGCATTTCTATCGAGTACGATACTTCGTTATTGAGCAGAATATGACTATAAGCGTTCACTGCAATGGGGTACAGGATAGTTCTTTTTCCTTTCCTTTTCATTATATCCTCTACAATATCATCAAGAATGCTATTATCTAAAAATTTATTTATAACGTACAGTGGGCATTCATCGGAGTCAATAAATAGATCTTTAACTCTATCTTCCAATGAAAACGCCATATGTCTTTGTACTTCACCATGCAACATATTAATCTTTTGAACTAATAATTGGGTTTTAGTTTCAGACCTATAATCCATTATGCTATCTTTTGATGACGTAATTGAGCTCAAGAAATCACTGTTATTTAAATTGTAATCAGTAATTAGCTGCACATCGAATCTGAAACGCTCATCTTCGACGTATATATCTTGATCTGTAATATTTGGAATAATAAAATCAGATTTAAAGCTCAATAGCTCCTTATCTGATATATGAGTAAAGATATAGTTTTTATATACCAAAAAACCAATTAATTTTTCCTGTTCATATTGAGCAACATCAAGCATCTTCTGTAAATCCCCGCCCCTAATAATTTGTAACGTTTTAGTACTATGAGTGTCAGTAAAACGGTACATTGAAAATAAATTCTCTATAATTCTTAGTGGCTGCCGAAAAGCTAGATGAGAAAAACCCATTTGCTCATCAATCTGTTCTAGTTCTGCCTTGCTTGAATTTGTCCTTTGGTACGTATTAACAAAATCGTAGAAACGTTTGTTTCTATCTAGGGTATTCAGTATAATATTCTCAAAATTATTATATATATTAAGAACCGTTAATGCACTATTAAAGTGTCTAAAATGTTTGAAAAAAGTATCTTTTTTCAATGGGTGCGGGTCTAAGAACATATTGTGATCGATAATACATCTATTTCCTCTTTCTAATATCTCTTCGACTTCTAGAACATAGTTCTGATAAAGGATATCTAGATAAACTTGGGGATCGAGGTCAGATAATTTTATAGATAAAGTCTTTGCTATATCTAGCAGGGCCTTGTTAATACATTTTTGAGCTTCCCCAAAAACATCGCTTGCATTTATAAGTTTTTTGCCAACAATAATAGAAGCCGCGTCTAATTCCTTATCAAAATATTTATGGCTCAACATTTGTTCAGAATTAACATTGATCTTTTTTGTATTTAATTTAACAAAAGAAGTATCAAATTTGCAGATCATGTTTGCAATACTGGATTTGCCAGATGATGATGGTCCAGATATCACGAGTATGCGGTACTTGTTAAATATCTTGCCTTTCGAAATTACGTCACTTAACATAGCATTTAACAATCTTGTAGACTTAAACAGAATGAATTCATGATATTAAACATATGTTTAATTCATTTGTGTTTTTGAGTATACATTAACTTTATAACTAAGCAGTAGATTTTTTATGATGGATAATATTTGGTTTACATCGTTCAAAACAAATCCGAGCAATCCGTATAGGCTCTTTTGCTTCCACTTTGCTGGTGGCAGTGCTTCTGCTTACCGCTCGTGGAGTAAGGATATAGCTAGCAACATAGATTTGATAGCGATACAGTTACCAGGTAGGGAAAATAGATTCGGAGAACCTCTAATAGACAAAATAGATGTCATAGTGGAAAATCTGTACGATCATTTTCTTGATTTTCACGACAAACCGTACATCTTTTTTGGGCATAGTTTAGGCGCTCTAATCGCATTTGAATTTGCCAATAAATTACAAGAACGTGGCCACTTGGGTCTAAAGCATTTAATTGTTTCTGGATCTCGAGCTCCCCATGTGCCTCTCGATCGTAGACCTATATACAACCTACCAGACGTTGAATTATTTGCTGAAATACAGAAATACAACGGTATTCCACAAGAACTACGAAATGAGAAAGAATTGCTAATGGAGATCATGCTTCCAATCATTAGGGCAGATTTTACTATTTCTGATTTATATCAATGCAATCCGACGCTGAAGTTATTGGTGCCCATTACGGCTTTCGGTGGAAATGAAGATTATACGTTTGCTTTTGCTTCTTTGTTAAAATGGAGTGTACACACAGATATTTTTAGACACATACACTTTTCTGGTGATCATTTCTTTATCAACTCCTCCTATCAAGAAGTGATTACGCAGATTAATAAGATTATCAATCAATAAGGTTGTGTATGCATAATTCTTTGTTATCTGATTTATCCAAATTATTGCCAAACAGCATGATGTGGGAATACAGTCAACATCTACAGTTTTTTAGCGCTCTATATAATTTGCAACATGATCTAAACTTGTTGAAAGCATTGTTATTATTTAAATTGTCGAGACCGCATGAGGCTCTGAAGTACTTACAACTATACAATAGTGAAAACATCATAGCATCTGCATTACTACAAAAATCAAACAATATCATTCAAAATACGCAAATAATATCATTGGCAACAAATTCACCGCAGTCGCTCACATATCTAGGATTAGCAATAGAAGCGGATACTTATGGCGCCATTCAAAGCTCTATAAACTTTCTTGCAAAAACAATAGGGGCATTGCAAATTAATACAACTCCTTTGCATCTAGCCATTGAATACGGATTATCAGGTACAGCTGGAAAATTAATGGAACTACATGATGTAAATTCAAAAGATTATCTTGGGTGGGCCCCATTACATTGGGCCGCATGGCTCAACGAACAAAGAATGCTAAGTGCATTAATCGAGCATGGAGCGATCGTGGATATTACAGGTAATCACAATGAATCTCCTATTTACTTGGCAGCTTTTAATGGACACAAAGAATCAACTGAAATACTCCTAACTAACAACGCCAAGACTACTATAAGAAATACCTTAAGTCATGCCCCAATTCATATGGCGAGCTATAATGAGCATGTAGATGTTATGTCTATCATGTTGAGATATGGCGCTGATATAGAAATCAGAAGCCATGTAAGATACAACACACCGCTACACGTAGCAGCATGGCATGGCAAACTTAGGTCAGCCAATTACTTACTAGACAATGGATGCAACATTGAAGCAAGAATGATCAATGGGGGTACAGCATTACATAGAGCGGCATTAAACGGCAAAACAGAGATGATAGTGTTATTGCTGGATAAAGGCGCTGATATTAATGTAGTAGATGATTTAGGTAGGACACCAATAGCATGCGCCCAACAAAATAACCACTGGGATTCATACAATACACTTTTATCACAAATAACATCGGAGTAAATATGTCAGTTCAATTGAAACGTTTTACAGATGAACAAAGAATTGCACTAACTAAACAACTCAGCACCATCCTTCCGCACCCCTATACCCAATATTATGAATTTAAAAACGAAGTAAATGACCTGACACAAACTCTGCCAGATTTTATTCATAAGTTATGTGATTCGGTAGTTAACGACAGAAAGATTGACGAAAGAGCTCACTTTATCAAAAACTGTCCAATAGATATCAACGTAGAAAAATTTGATCCTACCAATCCTTTGGTAGATAAATATCAAAAGAAAAAGACTTTTATTGGCGAAACTTTTCTCCAGGTTTTTGCAGAGCTCACGGGTATTCCTATTTTTAGGTACACTACAGATTCGAATTTTTTTAAAGATGTATACGGCCTGATTCAAAATAACCCGTTATCAAATGAAATTTGTTTACAAAAGCTAGTATGGCATAACGATGCAACCTACAATAAAACTATGCCAGATTACATTACATTGCTAGGCATGCGGGCTTGCAAGGAAAATAAGGTATACACCTCTCTTATAGATTCTAGAGAAATAATGATGCATTTAGATCAAGAGACTCAGAAAAATTTAAGACGAAACTATTATGCTACACCAGCCAAAAACTGTGCGTTTGATTCCAATTCAATCGAAAAACAAAAACATGCAATTTTGTTTGAGTCAGATTTGCGTTATTGTAGCGGTGTCACACAAAGTTTACCAGAATCTCCGTTGGAAGCTAAAGATGCTCTAATTGTTCTAGAAAACGCAATTATGAAATCTAGCATCAAAAGGTTCAGCATAGGTGATAGAGATTTATTGTGCTTCCCAAATAAGCATTATCTACATAATAGAGAAACTATCAAGGTCACTAATATAGAGGAAGCCTATCACAGATGGTTACTAAAAACCTCTCATTTGCAAAATCCAGACAAAATTGAGAATAGTAAGGTGTTTTTTGTTTACAAAGATTCCATTATAATCAGGAACTAAAAGCATACATCTAGATTGTAACCATTAGCATGACAAAAACTCATTCATGTACCCGTTAAACTTGTAGCATCCTCATGGAGAAAAGCTGCATGCGTACCTTTGATTACAACTGATCTTGCCACAATAAAACAGACGCATCAAACTGAGATGAGCTAATGTTAATTGAAAGGAGAAAATTCGGCATGACCCAGAAATACGATAAGGAATTTAAATTGAATGCTGTAAAACTGCATCTGGCCAATAACAAGAGCAATGATACGATTGACCAAGACTTAGGGGTATTATGTGCCAGTTTAGGCCGCTGGATTAACCAACATAAGCACGAAAGAAGAAGAAGTTTTCCAAGCAGTGGCTATTCATGGGATGAAGAGTTAAGAGCTCTTAAAAAAGAACTTTATTTTGTACGACAAGAAAGAGATATCTTAAAACAATTGCCATCTTTTCCAATTCCCAAGGAAAAGGTAGAACTTCATGAAAAATAATAACATTTATTTTTCCCTGGATCAGATGGTACGTGTCTCTTACCTTTCCTAAATATTGCATTTGTTAGGCGTATTTTTTGGATATATCCGACATATCCAAGACAAGAAGACTTCCTTTATTAATATGCATGCTTTGTTCTTTGGCTAAAAATCGCTGAAGTTTTGGCAGAGCTTGTGTTTTCCTAAATTTCGATAAAGTCTATTTTTGGTTTTGTTGAGGGTATGTGTTCATTTAAAACACAAGCAATCTCTGATAACATAACGCTTTGAGTTGATGTTAAGCCAAAAATCATTTCACCGCAAAAATTTCCCCCCATTTTTTTATAGAGCAGCTCTATTCACTTCAAAAGCCATTAAAGTATGCAGGCTCTGCTTAAGAACTTAAAATGTGATTATTTTTGGGTAATGCTATATTAAATTTTAGTATTGATCTTCCTTCCTTGTCTTTAGTATTCTATCTCCGTAAGTTGGTTCTTCGATGGTAAAAATTATAGAGTCCAGGTCGAAAGGGAGGGGGAGGGTGATATTCTTTCAAGATTTATAGTCCCTTTAATAGTATCAAAATACATAGTTTAACTAGGGAGGAGTAAATTATGTGTATTATCACTGAGAATGTTGGGTTGTTAGAAAAGTCATTATTTAATTATTTTTTATTATTGGTGGCAACAGTTAGCTCTCTATTTTTTTTATGTTTTGAAATAATAGGTTCAGATGAAGAAAGTATGGATATTAACAGTAAAAAGCATACTCATAATGGCTATATAAATCATAAAAAATATGATTCATATGATATAACAACAGAAGATAATGAGAGAGAACAAAATAATTGCAGATTAAATTTTTACAGTTGTAGTTATTTATCTATTATATATACCTCAATGTGGTGCCGCCCTTCACGCGAAGTCCTAATTCTTCAATTATCCCCAAAAAATTTTTTGGAAACTATGCCAAATGAAATTATTCATGAAATCACTACCTACTTGGACCCTTTATCTATCGTAAAATTATCTCATGTGAGTAAAAGAATTAGAGAGTTTCTTAGTAATGATTTTTGGATACAATATAATTTAAGTCATAGCTATCAAACTTTTAATGAAAAAAATTCATATTTGTTCATTTTAAGTTACACAAGACCGGCTATTCCTATTAAAGTGATGATAGCTAATTATCATTATGAAATTGGAATAAAAGAAAATAAACAACATTTAATCAAAAAATCCTCACTTTTAGGGTTACCAAAAGCCAGAAACTATTTTGAAAAAGCTAGTAGCCAAACTTTTTCTAGTTCTACTAAAATTTCTAACTATAGCTATATATGTGATGATTATGGTAAATTTAGCAGGGAAGGTATTTGCCGTAGATGCGTAGCACCTCCAGCATATTGCCGATGCTACTACTAGTAGCGCGTTGTCAACTTAAAATAAGGATAGTGATAACAAAAGGTATATAACATGGTTAATAGTCATCTAAACTACATTCAAGGAGGATTAGATTCTAAGAGTTTACAAATAGATTGTAGCCATTAGTGTGACAAAAATTTATTCATTGTATTCGTTAAATTTGTAGCATCCTCATTGAGAAAAGTTGCATGCGTACCCTTGATTATAACCTCTTGGTAATTTAAACATTGTTTTTTGAGGGAGCTAGTATTTTTTTTATTTTTTATTAGTAAAATATTATTTTGATTTCGTTGGTACTTATATTTAGTGGATAACTTATCAAAATGCGCAATATTTTTATTGATGTTGTCATTTATGGTTTGATCATCACAATATTTTGCCTCTTTTAATTCCCCCACTACATTCTTAAAATCCACAGTTGTATCCATCAATATCACGCTGCTCGGTTCCTTTATTTTTAAGTAAAGAATACGTGACATTTCATATGCTACACACCCACCAAAAGAGAATCCTGCAAAATTATACGGCCCTGTGGGTTGGATTTTGGTTATTTCATTTAAGTAGAATTTGGCTATCTGCTGCACACTATCAAACTCATCTGGTTTATAAAAGTGCGGATTATTTATACCTATAACGCAATAATTTAAATGCTTCTCTAAGAAGAAGTAAGGAAATGCAAGCCCACCACCGGGATGAATAATAAATAACTTGTCTAACGATAGTTTGTGTGGATCAACGCTAATTGGCATCACAACTTCTAATTCAGAACCAATACTGTGCACATCAAGAAGTTTGTAAATGTTTTTGGCATAGAATAGGTCATCTACTGTTTCAGTCAACTCTCTCTTATTAGAATTCTCTAAGACATACAGCGCCATAGCCCTTATAGTAGGATTTTGCAACATATAGCTGATAGGAATATTAATCTTAGAACGCTCCACAAGAGATGCTAATTGCATTAATTTTATGGAATGTCCCCCCAGTTGAAAAAAGTTATCATTAATACCTATCTGCCCTTCTTCCAGAGTTAACACTTCCGCCCAAATATTACACAATGTCTTCTCTATATCATTACGAGGGGCAATATAGCTTGCCTGATTGCCTTCAAACTCTAACTCAGGTAGTGCATTTCTATCTATCTTGCTATTAACCGTGAGTGGTAATTTCTCTAAATGAACAAAAGCACTTGGAATCATATAATATGGAAGCATCGCGCTTAAATATGAGATGATAGATTCTGTATCTAAAATATACGAAGAATCTGATACATAGTAAGCAACTAGATATTTAGCGCTATTTGCTCTGTCTTCATTCTTATTATCACCACCTATCTTATGATCTCTAGCTAACACCACGCATTGCTTCACTCCAGAGAATGATGCAAGAGCCGCTTCGATCTCACCAAGCTCTATCCTATATCCTCTGATCTTCACCTGAAAATCATTTCGTCCTATATACTCTAGGTTACCACATGGGAGAAGGCGAACAAGATCTCCTGTTTTGTATATACGGGCATTACGTCCTTTAGGACCGTATTCTGCATCTAATTTTTCTTCTTCAGTTTGGAATGGATTAGGGAGAAATCTTTCTTCTGTTAGATCTGGTCTATTTAGATACCCTCTAGCTACTCCTGCACCTCCTATATATAGTTCACCTATCGCCCCTATGGGAATAGGTGTGAGGATTGGGAAGGAAGGTGTAGTCGAAGATAGTACGTATGTTTTTAAATCTGGTATCCTTTTTCCTATAGACGCAGTTTCGTATAGATCTTGCTCCCGTATCTCCCTGTAAGTAACGTGTACGGTAGTTTCTGTAATACCATACATGTTGATTAACTTGGGCTGATTATATCCGTAGCAATCAAACCAGGTTTTTAACCTTGAGCAATTTAAAACCTCCCCGCCAAAAATTACGTATTTTAAATCCTTCAGTTTGTTTAGATTATTTTCCTTAACTTTGTGGATTGCAATATCCATAAATTGGTAAAATGCATTCGGAGTTTGATTGAGTACTGTCACTTTCTCTTTCTTGCATAAATCATAGAAACAACGCAGATCTCTAGTGTCGTTGTAAGAAGTTACGATCAGCTTCCCTCCATAACACAATGCGCCCCATATCTCCCATACACTAAAGTCGAACGCATATGAGTGAAACAATGTCCATACTTCACCCTGATTGAATTTATACCAATTATCCGTTGCCGTAAAAAGACGTATTACATTACTATGCTCAACCATTACTCCCTTAGGATTACCGGTAGTACCTGAGGTATAGATGACGTACGCAAGGTTTGTGCTGGTACTGCAGTTTAGTAAGGCGTCTTCTCTATTTGAACTTACACTCTGAAGACCCTCTTGTGTTTTGTGTATAGAAAGACTGTCTATAGAGAGTATAGAGATATTCGAAGTTATTGTGCACTCATCGAAAGGTGATTCTAGATTTTCTTTATTATTCCCTTCTGCCACTGCTAACTTGTGTAGTCTTTCACTATTGGCCTTAGTAGTAAGTAGCACAGTACCCACCACTCTCTTCATATCTTTTGTTTTATCTCTAGTGAATTGTCTATTAGCTATGCTGACATCTTCAATTATGTACCTTATCCTTTCATCTGGATAACTTGGTTCTATAGGTACATAAGCTCCTCCTGCTTTAAGTACTGCGAGAATAGATATTATCATATTCTCACTTCTATCTAGTAAGAGAGGTACTAAAGTGTCTTGGCTAATGCTGTAGTTTGATTTTAAATAATGAGCTAGTCTATTTGCTCTTTCGTTTAGTTCTCTATATGTAAGTTTAGTATCTTCATAGATGATTGCTATATTATCTGGAGTTCTCTTTACTTGTTCTTCAAAGAGTTCATGTATTGTTTTGTTTAGAGGATAAGGTTTATCCGTTTGGTTCCAGGTTTGAATGATTTTGGTATAGTCTTCGGAGGTGAGGTAAGAAAGGGTTTGATTATTCTTATGTGGATTTTCTGCAAGTTGACCAAGTATTACATTTACACTTAAAATTATCTGCTGTGCCGTAACTTCAGTCAGTAGTGTGGTATTATAATGCATATCTAATACCAACCCTCCCTGACTTTGATCCTCGTAATGGGTCATTATCACAATATATTTGTCTATATCTTTTGTTCGTGTATCTTGTGATATTGCACTAGCTCCAAAATTACACTGAAGCACAAAAATGAAATTAAGATTCCTCACCTCTTCTGCTTTTGATCGCCACTTTTGTAGAGCAGGAATACTTATGCTATTATCATTATTTAGGGTTTCCGCTCTTTTTTCTGATTCTTTGATTTCTTCTATAATTGATCTCTCAACACCTTCGCCTTCGTCGTTAATTATCCAAAATCTCGCTGAAACATCTACGTTAGCATCATCATTATCATCAATAGGTATGTCTAGCGTTACTACCACTTCATAAGTAGAGTGATATATACTAAGTGCTTTTTGCAGTGCGTACTGTACTGTTGCACTTAACGGAATACGCTCTGCGTGACACAGAGATTTGAGACTTTGAGATATACCACTTTCTATTGCGAGACTTTGAGATGCAGTGTATTGAGCGATATTGGTAATGATACTTTCTAAACATGCGTCAATACCTTGGTATTTTAGTACAAGATCATAGTCGCGAATAATATCATTTACACTTGCTTCGCGAACTTTTTCTGAACCATCAGATATAAGCCTTAACATTGCTAGAAAATTTATTTGAAATTCCTTTAAGAACTCCAAGTCAAATAGTTTGCTATTGTATATGATTCTGATAGTAAATTTTTGCTTTGGATAAACGACAATAGCAAAAGGGTATTCAGTCTTGCTAAAATTGCTTACATTGTTAAATATAATACCTCTATTCTGAGAAAATGTAGATCTTTTAGGATAATTTTCATACACAAAGATCGTATTGAATAAATGCTTTCTGTCTTGTATCGCGAGCTTCTGTATCTCTGCTAAAGAGATATAACTCGTCTGATTAATAAATAATGTAGCATCCCTCAAGTCATTTACAAATTCTCTAAAGGACTGAGCGCTGTCAACTTTAATTCTTAGAGGCAGGGTATTGATACTAAGCCCAACCAAATTAGAGATACCTTCTAGGTCAACTGCTCTACCAGACACTGTTATGCCGAACGTAAAGTCACTCAGTTTGCTATATTTATGCAATATTATGCCTAGCGCAGCTTGGAATAATGTATTTGGCGTCAATTCCATTTTTAAGGCTGTATGCCGCAAGTTTTCTGAAAGATCGTGATCTATTTCAAAAATAAAATTAGAATCTGATTCGACATTGCTATCATCAATAGCTATATTACCAAAACAGAGTGCATTATTATAATTAATACCCGCTAAATAACTCTTCCAGGAAGCTAGCGCTCTTTCTCTGTCTTGATTATATACCCAATATATATAATCTTTATAGGTAATATGCTGATTCTGGATTAACGTTCTATCTTCTTTAAGAGCGATATAAATATCCCGCAGCTCCCCTAGCAATAAACTAGTAGTCCACCCATCCACTATAATATGGTGGGTAGTCCAAATCATATATGACGCTCTCCCGTCAACCAAAATTATTACAATCTTACTTAACGGAGGTTGTGATAAATCAAAACTCCTAGATTTTTCTTGATGCGCTGAACTCATCACTTCCACCTCAAGATCTTTAATCTCTTGAGATATTAAATGCATCAACCTAAAATCATGTACAAATCTAGAAACCACGAATTGAATTGGCTCTTCTAATTGTTGCCATAAAAATCCAGTTCTAAGTATTGAATTATTATGAATTAAAACATCCCAAGCAGACTGTAGTAATTCAACGCTAATATCATCCTCTATTTTGTAAACGGATTGTACTATATATCCACTTGCATCCTTGGACTTGGAATCTTGTATTATAGCGTCTGTAAATAAAAATCCAGATTGAATCGGGGATAATCGGTACGCATCTTCAATGTATTGGATTTTACCCAGTTGAGTATCTATGGTCTCTTGACTTAGAAAGCTCAAATTTTTAAAATCTGATGCTGTATAGCCAAAATTGTTACTATCAACACACACGTCAATTACATTTTGTAAAATCGTGAGATATGTAGTGGCGAAAGTATCAATGCTTTGCGCCGAAAACAAAATATCATCGTAAGTAAATCTAATAGAAAGGGTATCATTTTGGATTGAGCAATTAATAACTATTTTATGACTTAATCTATTGTCCTTAGAAATATTCAAACCTCTAGGCTCATTCGCAAACGTAAAGGCATGAGAAGATATTGTGTCGTGCCTTTGTCCTAGATAGTTAAATAGTATGTCAGCCCCTCCATCATGATTTCTTAATTTGTGATATAATTTGAGAGCACCGTATCTTATGCCGCGATTTGGTACGGATCGCACCTTTTCTTTAACGCATTTAATTGCAGATTCGATACTATCACAAGATCTAGTATCTATGTCTACAGGATAGATGGTTGTAAACCATCCAACAGTTCTAGATAGATCTATATTGAGATCTTCAGTAATATTCTCCCTACCATGCCCCTCAACATCTATCACAGTCAGTAGATTTTCATCCCAACGTTCTAATGCGAGCGACAAGGTAACTAGTAAAATTTCCTTAGTGTCAGTTCTATATGCATCATGTGCGCGACGCAATAAGTGTGATGTATATTCTCTACCTAATCGTTTGATAAGATCTTGGTAGCTCTGCGAAAAAGTTCGCGGATTGTAAAATAGCTTATCATCAATATTTTGCCAATATTCAAGTTCGTGTTGAGTGGTCTGAAGGACGAGCGTTTTAAGATGCGCACTCCATTCTTTGTATGATGTAGTCTTATCAGGCAATAATGTCTTGTCAGGCCCTTGTGCCAACTGAAGATACAACACCTCTAGATCGTCTTTTATAATTCTCCAAGATACTTCATCAATCACTAAATGATGTATTGTAATAAATATTCTATATTCTTCATTTTTAACACGATATACGCCAATTCCCATGAGATTTTTTGTAATATCTATTTTTTGATGTATTGTATTGGATACATCATTAATTGCTATAATTTGTTCCTTATCACCTAAGTCGCGCAAGTCGCAAAAATCGAATAAATAGTGGCGCTGGTTATAAATTTTTTGTTCAATCTTGTTGCCATCAATCTTATATCGCGCTCTGAGCATATCATGTTGCTCGGTGAGTTGAGTCATCGCTTCCTTCAAGAGATCTACTTTTAATTCACCAGCAAAAGCTAGTATTATTGACTGATTATAATGATTGAAGTTTGTAACGCCCATTGAGCGAAAAAAAATACTCTGAATCGGAAGAAGTCTCACAGCACCCGATACCTTTTGATTTTTATTCCGCTGCCTTGGCAAGGCTGTTACTACAGTAGATACTTTGCTCAATAATAAGATTTGGGGATAGTCAAAGATATCCTTTAAATTAAAAGTAATCCCCCTACTCCTGGCTTTAGATAAGACTTGTATAGTCATTATGGAGTCACCACCTAACCTAAAAAAATTATCGCTAATACTAACGCTCTCTACACCAAGGACTTCCTCCCATACTTTGCATAATATTTTTTCAATTTCATTCCGTGGCTCTACGTAATACTGCTTATTTTTTGACTCTATGAGCTCTAAAGCTTTACGATCAATTTTGCCATTTACTGTTAATGGGAAACTAGAGAGCCAAGTGAACATATTAGGGATCATATACTCAGGTAGACGCTCTCTCAGACATCCCACAATCTCTTGATCGTCCAATGCGTGCTTTGCTACATAATAACATGCTAGATATTTGTTACCAGCGTTGTTGGTCATGACGATGACGGCCTTCTGCTGCATTTCTGTAAATTTATCTAACGCCCTTTCGACCTCTTCTATTTCAACTCTAAATCCCCTAATTTTTACCTGAAAGTCTCTCCTACCAATATAATCAAGATTGCCACAAGGTAGCCACCTCACGAGATCTCCGCTGTTGTACAGCCTTTGACCAGCGTCATCAAAAGGATTAGCGATAAACCTCTCTGCCGTAAGATCTTGCTTATTTAGGTATCCCCTCCCCATCGAATCAGATGCCAAATACAACTCTCCCACCTGACCATACGGCGCTATGTTTAAATCTTTATCTAAGACATATGCATCAGTGCCATTAAAAGTACGACCTAACTTAGGCGTTATATCATCACAAATCCAATACGTAGAATCCATACACACCTCAGTAGGACCACACATATTAATCAATTGAGCATCTAGATTACGCCTAAAATTCTCTATCAAAGATGGGGGCATCGCCTCACCCCCAACCACTACTTTGTTCAGGTAAACGTGTTTCTTGAAGTCATACTCAGATAGCAAACTATTGAAAAAAGATGGGATAAATTCTGCTACAGTAATTTGGAATTTTTTGATTAATTCTATTATCTTATCAGACTCTTTACCAAGATCTTCTTTTGAAACAAATAAAGTTGCACCTGATAGTAATGTACACAGTATCTCTTGTAGAGACACATCAAATGACAATGACGCCTGTTGCAACATTCTATCTCCCCTTGATAGATTTAGTACATTATCAATGGAATTCAGGCGATTTAATAAAGAATGGTGGGGTATCGTAACTCCTTTTGGCGTGCCAGTAGTACCGGAGGTGTAAATCAAATAAGCTAAGGAGTATGATGGGATTTTTTTATTCAAATTGTATGTTCTGCTAAAATGTAGCATGTCCTCTAAACACACCACTCTTCCTTCAAACAATCCTTTAAATCTGAGGCTTAAAGTCTCACTTGTAATGAATACATCGGGCTTAGAGTCGTTCAAGATAAAGTTAATTCTCTCATCTGGATAACTTGGATCTATAGGTAGATAGACCCCGCCAGACTTTAATATTGCAAGAAGTGCTACAATTGAATTTATCTCCCGCACATTACTCATTGCAACAAACGATTCTGGTCCAACGCCTATATCAGTTAAATAATGTGCCAAGGTATTAGATAACTCATTTAGTGTATTATAAGTGATATAGTAAACCCCATCAGTCACCGCTATGCTATCCGGCACTTCTATGACTTTCGACTCAAATAGTTCATGAGCCGCGCTATCCATTATTACAGCATTCTCAGACCGCTTCTTAGTGGGTACTTCGGGTTGTAAGAGCTTGATATTTCCGATATTTTCATTGAGGTTCTTTACAACCATTTGTATTAAATTACAGTAATATTTACCATATTGTGCCACTACACTTGGATCAAATAGATCTTTTGCATAATTAATCCTAATAAAAATATTACCGTCGGATTTATTGTGCGCAATAAATTCCAAATCGAATTTCGCTATGTCAATCTTACTTGCAATACTTTGAACTGACAGGCCAGGAAATACCTCTTGCTCGCCACTGGAATAATTTTTAATATCAAACATCACCTGGAACACAGGGTTTTTGTTGGTGGAGCGTTCGATGTCGAGGAAGTCGACTAGTTTCTCGAATGGTATGTCTTGATGTTCATAGGATTGTAAAGCATCAGCGCGAACTTCACTGAGG
>Ga0194123_10000564_pt1 | contig 68677 bp, 38 predicted proteins | sample TA2MahsurfametaG_5_FD_155479 | JGI IMG/M metagenome (GOLD analysis project Ga0194123, IMG submission 155479) | Freshwater microbial communities from Lake Tanganyika, Tanzania - TA2015023 Mahale A surface | ecosystem: Environmental > Aquatic > Freshwater > Lake | place: Tanzania: Lake Tanganyika... | reverse complement strand
GGATTGGGGCCACGCCCGCGATTACGTGGAGATGCAGTGGCGGATGTTGCAGCAGCAGCAACCGGAGGATTTCGTGATCGCCACCGGCCGCCAGGAGAGCGTGCGGCGCTTCATTGAGCTCACCGCCAAGCAGCTGGGCTGGGGCCCGATGCAGTGGCAGGGCAGCGGCCTGGAGGAAACGGGGATCCGCAGCGACACCGGAGCCGTGGTGGTGCGGATCGATCCGCGCTACTTCCGCCCGGCGGAGGTGGAAACGCTGCTGGGGGATCCCACCAAGGCCCGCGAGAAACTGGGCTGGACGCCCACCACCACCCTGGAGGAGCTGGTGGCCGAGATGGTGGCGGCCGATAAGGAGGAGGCGGCCAAGGAGGCGCTGCTGCGGCGCAAGGGCTTTGCGGTGGTGGGCTCGATGGAAAATCCGCCCACGAACCCGGAAGCTGTGGCGGCTGCCCGAGGCCAGCAGCCATGACCATCCTGGTGACGGGCGGTGCTGGCTACATCGGCAGCCATGCGGTGCGGGCCTTGCAGCAGGGTGGCTTTGCCGTGGTGGTGCTAGACAACCTGGTGTATGGCCATGCCTCCATTGCTGAGACTTTGGCCGTGCCCTTGGTGCAGGGGCAAGTGGGCGATCGTGCATTGCTCGATCAGCTGTTGAGCGGTGAGCACCCCGCCTGTGCTGGTGAGCCTGTGCAGGCGGTGCTCCATTTCGCGGCCTACGCCTATGTGGGCGAGAGCATGAGCGATCCGGCGCGCTATTACCGCAACAATCTGGGGGATTCGTTGGTGTTGCTGGAGGCGCTGGTGGCGGAAGGCCGCCGCCGCGGTGGTGATCCATTGCCTCTGGTGTTCTCCAGCACCTGCGCCACCTATGGGATTCCGGCGCAGGATCAGATCCCCATCCGGGAAGACTGCCCGCAGCGGCCGATTAACCCCTATGGCCGCAGCAAATGGATGGTGGAGCAACTGCTTGGGGATTTCGGCGCGGCCTATGGCCTCCCGAGCGTGATCTTCCGCTATTTCAATGCCGCCGGTGCTGATCCGGCCGGTGATCTGGGGGAAGACCACGACCCGGAAACCCATCTGATCCCACTGACGCTGGATGCCATCACCGGGCGCCGAGATCATCTCAAGATCTTCGGAAACGACTACCCCACGCCAGATGGCACCTGCATCCGCGATTACATCCACGTAATCGACTTGGCCGAGGCCCATCTGCTAGGGCTGCGCAAGCTTTTGGCGGAGGGCGGTCAGCATGTGTACAACCTTGGTACGGGCCATGGGGCGTCGGTGCAGGATGTGATCAGTGCGGCCCAGGCGGTGACGAGTCGCGGGTTGCAGACCTATGTGGCAGAGCGACGTGCGGGCGACCCACCGATGTTGGTGGCGACTGCAGAGAAGGCGCAGCGTGAGTTGAGCTGGCGGCCTCGCTATGGGGAGCTGCGCATGATCTTGGAGCACGCCTGGGTTTGGCATCAACGGCGCTTTGGACAGCCATGAGCGATTGCACGAGCTCCCTCATCACTTTTGCAGACCGGATCTTTGTGGCGGGTCACCTCGGTATGGCGGGCGGGGCCATCTGCCGGGCTCTGCAACGCAGAGGTTTCAGCCAGATCCTCACTGCCAGCCGCAGCGAGCTTGATCTGTTGGATGGGCTAGCCGTGGAGCGCTGGTTTGCGCAGCACCAGCCGAGCGTGGTGGTGCTGGCGGCGGCGAAGGTGGGGGGCATCCACGCCAATGCCACCTACCCGGCCGATTTTCTGCTGGAGAACCTCAAGATTCAGACCCATGTGATCGAAACGGCCTGGCGCAGTGGCGTGCGGCGGCTGCTGTTTCTGGGCAGCAGCTGCATCTACCCCAAGTTTGCGGAGCAGCCGATCCGTGAAGAGGCGTTGCTCACCGGGGCGCTTGAGCCCACGAATGAGTGGTACGCGATCGCCAAGATCACCGGCATCAAGTTGTGCGCAGCGCTGCGGGAGCAGCACGGCTTTGATGCCATCAGCCTGATGCCCACCAATCTGTATGGGCCGGGCGACAACTACCACCCCACCAACAGCCATGTGCTGCCGGCGTTGATTCGCCGCTTCCATGAGGCGGCCGAGCGGGCTGATGCCAGCGTCACCTGCTGGGGCACCGGCACCCCGCTGCGGGAGTTTCTGCACGTGGACGACCTGGGGGAGGCCTGCGTGTTTGCCCTGGAGCATTGGCAGCCGACTGCCGATCAGCTGCAGCACCTCAATGTAGGCACGGGCGTGGATCTCACGATCCGTGAGCTGGCGGAGGCGGTGGCGGAGGCCACCGGCTTCCGCGGCACGATCACCTGGGATGCCTCCAAGCCGGATGGCACACCAAAGAAACAGCTGGATGTCAGCCGCCTGGCTGCCCTGGGTTGGAGGGCGAGAATTCCTTTGCGGCAAGGGCTGCGCGACACGGTGCGCCACTTCCGTGACCAGCTCGATCAGCAGTTGATTCGCCTCTGATGCCTGCCTCAACCACACGCAATCTTGTGACCGGCGGGGCCGGATTTCTTGGTTCCCACCTGGTAGACCGCCTCATGGAGGCCGGTGAGGAAGTGCTCTGCCTTGATAACTACTTCACAGGCCGTAAGAGCAACATCGCCCAATGGTTCGCCCATCCGCGCTTTGAGCTGATTCGCCACGATGTCACGGATCCGATTCGGTTAGAAGTCGATCGGATCTGGCATTTAGCTTGCCCAGCTTCCCCTGTGCACTACCAGCATAATCCCATCAAGACGGCAAAAACTAGCTTTCTGGGTACTTACAACATGTTGGGGCTGGCCCGAAGAGTGGGAGCACGTTTGTTGTTGGCCAGCACCAGTGAAGTCTATGGAGACCCGGAGGTGCATCCACAGCCCGAAAGTTATCGCGGCTGTGTGAATACCATTGGTATTCGTAGTTGCTATGACGAAGGTAAGCGCATCGCGGAAACATTATGTTTTGATTACCAGCGTATGCATGGGGTGGAGATCCGCGTGGTTCGAATCTTCAATACATATGGCCCAAGAATGCTGCCCGATGATGGCCGAGTTGTCAGCAACTTTATTGTGCAGGCTCTCCGTGGTGAGCCGTTGACCCTCTACGGAGATGGTCGTCAAACCCGGAGCTTCTGTTATGTCGATGATCTGGTCGATGGCTTGTTGAGGCTGATGAATAGTTCGCATAGCGGTCCGATCAATATTGGCAACCCCGGTGAGTTTACGATTCTTCAGTTGGCCGAATTGGTGCGCGCCAAAATCAATCCGGATTTACCTTTGGTCCATCGCCCACTTCCCCAGGATGATCCCTTGCAGCGGCAACCGGTCATTGATCTGGCTCAGCGGGAACTGGGGTGGAGCCCTGCTGTGGAATTGAGCCTCGGTTTGGATGCCACGATCGACTACTTCCGGGATGCAATCCGACCATGAGCTCGCCTTCCAACGCCAGCCCTTCCGCTTTCGGTCCCATACGGTCGATCTGCTGCATCGGGGCCGGATACGTCGGCGGCCCAACCATGGCGGTCATTGCTGACCGTTGTCCCGGCATCAAGGTCACCGTTGTGGACCTGAATGCTTCACGCATTGCCGCCTGGAACGACCCGGACCTGTCGCGCCTACCCGTTTATGAGCCCGGGCTTGATGCGGTGGTGGCCCGCTGCAGGGGGCGCAACCTCAGTTTCAGCACAGAGGTTTCAGCGGCCATCGCCGCGGCTGACATGGTGTTTCTGTCGGTGAATACACCCACGAAGTTGAAGGGTGTGGGTGCTGGCCAGGCCAGTGATCTGCGCTGGATTGAGGCCTCTGCCCGCGAGGTTGCCGCCTGTGCTCAAGGCCACACGATCGTCGTGGAGAAGAGCACGCTGCCCGTGAGAACCGCTGAGACGGTGCAGGCCATTCTTGCGGCCGCCCAGCGGAATCCATCCGATCAGTCGGCTGCGGCTCCATGCACGTTTTCAGTGCTTTCCAACCCCGAGTTTCTGGCTGAAGGCACAGCCGTTGCCGATTTGGAGCACCCGGATCGCGTGCTGATTGGTGGCGATGATCCGGCCGCCATTGAGGCGCTGGCTTCGGTGTACGGCCATTGGGTGCCAGCCGAACGCATCCTGCGTACCAATCTCTGGAGTTCGGAGCTGTCGAAGCTCACCGCAAACGCTTTTCTCGCCCAGCGGATCAGTTCGATCAATGCCATTGGGGCCCTCTGTGAAGCGACTGGTGCCGATGTCCATGAGGTAGCCCATGCGATCGGTACGGACAGCCGGATCGGCCCTAAATTCCTCAAGGCCGGTCCGGGTTTTGGCGGCAGTTGTTTCCAGAAAGACATTCTCAACCTTGTCTACCTCTGTGGCCACTACGGTCTCCAAGAGGTCGCCGCCTATTGGCAGGCCGTCGTCGAACTCAACGGCTGGCAACAGCACCGACTGGCACGGTTGGTGGTGCAACGCTTATTTGGCACCGTGACTGGCAAGCGTATTGCCGTGTTTGGTTTTGCCTTCAAGGCGGACACCAATGACACCCGTGAGGCTCCGGCCATTCGCATCTGTCAGGACCTGTTGGAGGAGGGTGCCCAGTTGGCGATCTATGACCCCAAGGTGTCCTCCGCGCAGATGACGGATGATCTGGGGCAGCCTCCCCAGGCTCAGGGCGAGGGTGTCTGGAGAGCGGCCGAGACCCCCGAAGAAGCGGTGCGACAAGCCGATGCGGTGGTGATTCTCACCGAGTGGGCTAGTTTCGCCTCCCTTGACTGGTCAATGCTGGTCCCCCAGATGCGCCACCCCGCCTGGTTGTTTGATACACGCTCGGTGGCTGACCTGGCGGCTGCCCGAGCCGCAGGCCTTCAGGTTTGGCGCGTGGGGATGGGGTGACGCGCTTGCGTAAACCCATTCTGATCACCGGTGTTGCAGGTTTCATCGGAGCGGCGGTGGCAGAACGTCTGCTGAACCGCGGCGACACTGTTGTGGGGGTCGACAACTTCAACACCTATTACAACCCCGCTCTCAAGCGGGCCCGCATGGCGCGGTTGTGGGAACTGCCTGGAGCCTCTGAGTTGCTGCATGTGGTCGAGGCGTCTGTTGAGGATGGGCCCACCCTCAAGGATGTGTTCACCCAGCACCGCCCTGCTGCCGTCATTCACCTGGCTGCTCAGGCTGGGGTGCGTTACTCGCTCGAGAACCCTGGTGCTTATATCCAGAGCAACGTTGTGGGGTTCGGCCATATTCTCGAGGGCTGTCGTCACCATGGCGTGGGGCATCTCGTGTATGCATCCAGCAGCTCTGTGTATGGCGGAAACCGGCAGATGCCTTTTGAGGAGCAGCAGCCAGTGAATCATCCTGTGAGTCTGTATGCCGCCACCAAAAAGGCCAATGAGCTGATGGCGCACACCTACAGCCATCTTTATGGTCTGCCTGCCACGGGACTGCGCTTTTTCACCGTGTACGGCCCCTGGGGGCGGCCCGACATGGCCCCAATGCTGTTTGCGCGAGCCATCCTGCGTGGGGAACCCATCCAGGTGTTCAACCACGGTCAGATGTCCCGGGATTTCACCTACGTGGCTGACATTGTTGAAGGCGTGCTGCGCTGTCTCGATCGTCCGGCAACGGCTGATCCGCTGTTTGATCCCTGCAAACCGAACCCTGCTACAGCCGCTGTACCCCACCGGCTGTTCAACATCGGTAACGCCCAGCCCACGCCGCTGCTGCGGTTCATCGAGTTGTTAGAGCAGGCCCTGGGCCGCTCCACGGTGAAGGATTTACAGCCCATGCAACCCGGGGATGTGCGGGCCACCGCCGCCGACACAACGGCCCTCGAGGCTTGGGTGGGTTTTCGGCCGAATACTCCCCTGCAAGAGGGTCTGGCCCAATTTGCGGCCTGGGTTGAGCGTCATTCTGATCTCGTGCTCGCCCCCTAGGCGGCTGGCGGTCTTGGAGCGTGCTTTCCGGTGGCTCTGGTTGGGCCAGGTTCTCTCCAACCTGGGCACCCAGTGCAGCCTTTATGGCATCGGCTTGTGGTCGTTCGCCCGGCAGGGGCAAGTCGTGGACTTCGCCGCCGTGGCTTTCGTGGTGCAGCTCTCCAAGGTGGTGGTGCTACCGCTGCTGGGTCGTGTGCTGCTTCGCTGTCCGCAGCGGACTGTAATGCTGTTCGCCAATGGTGTGGGGGCCGCCTGCACCGTTGCCCTCGCCCTGCAGTTGTTGTGGTGGCAGCAGGTTCAGTTGGTGGCCCTGCTCCCCTTCCTCGCCCTGGCGGCCATGGCGGAGGCTGCCCTGGTGCTCAGTTTCGGTTCCTTGATTCCGGTGTTGGTGTCCGACCCACAGCGGCGTGCCGGAGCCAACGGTCTGTTTGTGACCGCGGACGGTCTGGTGATGAGTGCCGCCCCGTTTGCCGGTAGTGCTTTGGTGGCGGCGGCCGGGTTGGCGGGGGTTTTGGTGGTCGATGGCGCCAGTTTTCTGATCGCGTTGTTGTGCGTGTGGACAGCCTGGACGCCTCAATTGGATGCGCGTCTGCCGTGGCGCGCTGCACAGCCCAGCAGGCTTCGCTTCCACCAGCTCTGGGGTCACCCTTCTGTACGTCCCCTGCTGGTGATCACGGCGGTCATGGCCTTTGTGTATGCCGCCACCGAAGTGATCTTCCCTGCCTGGGTGATCGCTGGCCCCGGCAGGGATCGGCTTGGTTGGGCTTTGCTTGCCGGCGTGTCCGGCTTCCTTTTGGGCCAGCAGCTGTGGCAACGCTGGGCCTGGCGCCGCCCTTCCCTGGCCTTGGTTTCCAGCCTTGTGGTGCAAAGTCTGATCCTGATGGGAGCCGGATTGGTGGGTTTCCAGAACAGATTGGCGTTCTGGTATGGCGGGTTGATGGTGTTCAGCCTGGCGCTTCCCCTGGCCCTGTCTGCTTTGCAGACCCGCTGGCAGCAGCTCGCAGCTGCCGCCCTCCTGCCCCAGGTGCTTGCCCAGCGGTATCGGATCGAATGGGCTTCCCGTTTGCTCGCTTTCGCCGGTGTCGCCATGCTGGTGGATGTGGTGTTGCGATCGGCCCTGGCCTGGCCCCATTGGCCCAGATGGCTGATCACCGCCTTGGGCCAGGGGCCTGGTCGGCCCCTGGCCGTGGCCTTGGGAGCCATGGGCTGGTTGCTGTTCCTGGGTTGCTGCAGCCAGTGGCAACGGTTTCTTAGGGAGTCTCCATCAACCGCTTCAGCACCCGCATGGATTGCCGCAGATTGGCTTCGCTGAGCTCGTCATAGAGGGGTCTGATGAAGCCGGGCACCTCTGGATCGACCATGACATGGTGGCTGAGCAGGATGCCGCTGCCGGTGGGTGTGATCGTCCAACTGCCACTGAGTTGCCTCAGCGCATCCCCCTGGATCAGCCGATAGCTAAGCCGATGGGGTGGTGTTTCCTGCAGCTTCAGGGTTGCCCGGATGCGGCGCCCGAACGTGTAAGGCGCCAGATAGACCTGTTGGAGCTCCACCGCAGTGCCGGAGCGTTGCAACACCTTGGCGCTGTGGATATCCGGCATCAGCCCCGCCATGGCCTCGTAATTGGTGAGCACGGCCCAAGCCCGGCTGGGGGTGCTGTTCACCGCAATGCTGAGCCGATAGTGACCCGAGCTGCCCCTCAGGTTGGGTCCGGCCTGGGAGCCAGCCTGTTGGCTCCGTTGTGATGTGGGGAACGTGCGGCCCACCAGGACCATGGATTCCGCCAGGGCGGGGTGGAAGCTGAACAAGCCGCTCCAGGCTAGGGTCGCCACAAGGGCGGTCAGGGTTCCCCCGGGTCTGATCAGGTGCAGCACGGTTCGTTCAGCGGTGCCCTTTTTGGGCATACGGCCTTCAAGCAGTTGAGGATGGGAAGGCAGCTCCAATGCTGGATCAATCGGCGGATCCATCGGTGGTGGTGACGACTTCTGCGGTGCCGCGGCGGGTGTATTTCCTCAGTGGATTTGATCCCCGCGGATCCTCGCTGTACTACCGCCTGTTCGTGGAACAGCTCAAAGCCTACGGTGAGCGCACGGGTCGATCTCTAGCGGTGGGCCGCAGGCGAGGCCAGACCGATCCGCTGCTGAGCAGCTGGTCTGTCTTCGAGGCTGGCGCGCCCGTGTTGGAGGTGTGTTTCCTCCATTGGGATGATTTGGTGCGCGACCACTGGCCCGTAAACCCCTGGCTTGTGGCTTGGCAGACCCTGCGATTTGCCTGCTGGTACCTGCTGCAGGGCGGATTGGTGCGCATCCTTCGCCTCTGCCCTTCGGTGGCCCTGTGTGGTCTGTACCCCCTGTTGTTTGCAGTGGCGACCGGCTTCGCCCTGCTGGCTGTTGCCGGCCTGATCCAAATCCTGCTTGCCCCTTGGCTGGGGGGTGTTTGGTCCGGGCTACTCGCCGTGCTCGCCGTGCTCCTGTTGCTGCGGCCCTGTTGGCACTTAGCGGAGCAGCAGGGGGTTGTGTGGCTGCTGCGTTCGATCCTGTTCACCCATCGGTTGGGACAGGCCCGCGATGCTGCCCTGCGGCAGCGGCTGCACCAGCTGGCTCACCGGATCCTGGAGCTGGAAGCCCATGCTCCAGCCCCCTCCGTGCGCCTGGTTGGGCACAGTTCCGGCAGTTTCGTGATGGCCATGCTTGCAGCGGAACTGCGCCGACAACCCCAGTTCACCCCCTCCCTTCTTGAGCGGGTGAGCCTGTTGAGCTTGGGTCAGAACCTCGCCAACCTGGCTGTCCATCCGCGGGCGGTGGCGTTCCATGAGGACCTGCGCTGCCTGGCTCAACCACCGAGGCTGCCCTGGCGCGATATCACCTCCCACGATGACTATCTCTGTTTCGCAGGGGTGGACCCCTACCGGAGTTGCGGCATGGTGGTGGAGCCGCCCGCATACCCCCAGTTGGAGCTGATCCGGCTGGCCCAGCGGATGGAGCTGACCAGCTGGTGGCGCTTGATCACCCACCAGTTTCCGCTCCATTTTCAGTACCTGCATACGGCGCCGGTTTCCCTGCAGGGTGGCTTCGATTATCTGGAAACCCTGCTGGGGGATCCGGCCTGATGTCATCTGCCCACCCCACCCCTACACCCGATCCCATCTACCCCAAAGCCGCCCCCTACAGCGCCAACTTTGCGTGGCGTCTCATCAGGGGGTTACGCAGTTGGTTGGACCTGCTCAGCGATGTGGACTTTCACATTCCTGTGGGCGCCGTGCGGTGTTTGGGATTGCAGCTGTTTCTGGTGAATGAGCCGACCACCGTCAAGCGTGTGTTGGTGGACGATGTGGCCCAATTCCCCAAGCATCCTTTCACCTTATGGATCTTGGAGCCCCTGATCGGGCATGCGATCTTTTCGGTGAACGGTGCTGAATGGGCCCGTCAGCGCCGCCTGGTGGATCAGGCGTTTCAGGTGGCGCAGTTGCGGCGTGTGTTGCCCCAGATGCAGGGGGCGGTCACCTCAATGCTGCAGCGCCTCGATGCCGCCTTGGTGGGTGCCGATGACCATCCCGCCTGCGTGGAGATCGACCAGGAGATGACCCTGGTGACGGCTGATGTCATTGTGCGCACGATCTTGACGCGCCCGCTCCGGGCCGCCGAGGCCGCTGACATTTTTGGAGCTTTTGCCCGCTACCAGCGCCGTGCAGGGCAGGCGTTGATCGCCCGTTTGCTGGGCCTGCCTCAGCGATGGCTGCAGGTTTATCTCGGTCGCCATGCCCGCATCATCCGACAGTGGATTGACAAGGCGATTGCAGAGCGTCTCCAGGGCCCCCCTGTGAGGGGTGATCGCTATGACCTACTGCAGGCCCTGGTGGAAGCGCAGGACCCGGAGACGGGTTCCCGTTTCGACCGGGAAGAACTGTTGGACCAGGTTTGCTTTCTGTTTCTGGCCGGCCATGAAACCTCAGCGAGTGCTTTGGGGATGGCCGCCTATCTCCTGGCCCACGATGCCGATGTTCAGGAGCGGTTTCGGCAGGAGGTGACGCTGGTCTGCGCCGACCCTTCGGAGCCCCTCGGGGTGGATCACCTGCGACGCATGGTCTTCGGTGCGGCGGTCTTCAACGAAACACTGCGCCTCTATCCACCGGTCAGTTTTTTCATCCGTGAGTCGCTCGGGGAGGACCGCTTGGTGGGGCAGCGGTGCCCCATGCGCTCCCTGGTCACCATTTCCCCCTGGGTCGTTCACCGCCAGCAGGGACAGTGGCCCGAGCCCCATGCGTTTCGCCCGGAGCGCTTCCTGGCTGATGCGTGTACGGATCAGGACCGATGGCGTGCGAAGGAGGTCTGGCTGCCCTTTGGACTCGGGCCGCGCAAGTGCCCTGGTGCCGCTTTCGCCCTGCAGGAGGCACTGCTGGTGCTGGCGGAACTGGTACGTCGGTATGAGCTTCTGCCCGCCCCTGTTCCCGCGCCACAGCTGGTGGCACGGTTGACGTTGCGGTCCCGGAATGGGATCAAGGTGCAGCTGCGGCCGCTGTCCCCGCGGAGGACCGGCTTGGACTGAATTAGAGTTCAGGGCTCCATAGGCGCTGTGTTTGCGGCTGGATGCGGGTTCTGATCTTCACGTCCAGCGGTGGTACGGCCCATGATGCTGCGGCCTATGCACTGCGGGACTGGATCCTGTTGCGTTGGCCAGACGCCCATGTGCATGTGGAAGCCGTCCTGGAAAATGCCAGTCCGGTTACGCGGTTGGGGGTTAAAATCTATAATTGGATTCAGAAGAAAGCGCCTTGGCTGCATCAATTTTACTGGCGATTTGTCGAGCTTGAAGATCTCATCAAGCCTGGCACAGTCTTGTTTGGCCACCGATATCTTGTTCGCCTGCTTAGAACTCAGCGACCTGATCTGCTTGTTTCCACCCATCCCCATACCAATCGGGGTCATTTCGACTTGGCCAAGCGTGTGCTTGGTCCCCAGCTCCGCTGCATCACATGCTGTACGGAATTGGCTGGAGGCTTTGGATTCAGCCGCAATTGGGTGAGTGCTAAGGCCGATTTGTATTGGACACTCACGCCGGCCCTGGCTCCTGAGTTGCGTCGACGCGGCTTTCCCGGCGACCGTACGCGTTGCCTGGGCCCCCTCCTTTATCCACCGTTCCACGGGGAGCCAGCCCCGGAGTGTTTGCCCGACGGCCCACCGTTACTGGTGCTGGGTACTGGGGCCAATGGCGCCAACAATCACCTCAGGCTGCTCGAGCAGCTACTCCCCGTGGCGGGCCAACTTCGGGTGATTGCTCTCTGCGGACGCAGGCCTCAGGCTCTGCATTCGATTCGCGCCTGGATGCATGACCATCCAGGGTTGGATGTGGATCCCCTACCCTTCCAGGGCCCGCACGCCATGGCGAGCCTCTATCGCAGGGCCTGGGCTTTGGTGAGTCGCCCTGGCGCCCGCACTGCCACCGAGGCACTGGCCATGGGCTGCCCGCTGATCTTCAACCACTACGGCCTCACGATGCCGCAGGAGTTGCTGGCCCCACGCTATTTCTCCTCCCTCGGGCTCGAAGTGTCGATTCGCCGGCCGCGTCAGTTGCTGGATCACGTCAGCGGTTGGCTCAGGGACCCTGGCAGCTACCAGGCCCTCCGTAGCCGCTACCGGCTCCACCGGCTTCAGGCCGAGCCCGGCAGGGTGCTGGACCAGCTGGCCCATGGCTGAAGCTTTGTCCAGCCTGCAGTTGGCGTTGTTGGCCCAAGAGGCCGCTGATCAACGTCGCCTGCTAGCCGCTGAGCCCATTGCGGTGGTGGGGATGGGTTGTCGTTTCCCCGCTGGTCCGGGTCACCCCGATCTCGATTCCCCTGAGACCTTTTGGTCCTTTCTGCTGGCTGGTCGCGAGGCGGTGTCTGAAGTACCCGACAGCCGCTGGCCGTTGGATCGCTTCTACAGCCCAAGTCCCGGCACCCCCGGCAAGATGCATTGCCGCCATGGGGCATTCCTGGCCGCACCGGAGCTGTTTGACCCGGCGCGGTTCGGTATCTCTCCGCGGGAAGCACAGGCCATCGATCCCCAGCACCGGTTGCTACTGGAGGTCTCCCAGGAGGCTCTGGAACGTGCGGGGTTTGCTGGCGATCAGCTGCGAGGCCAGTCGGCGGGCGTCTACTTCGGCATTTGCACGGGGGATTACGCCTGGCGTCAGCTGCGAGGTGACAGGCCGGACAGCGGCTTCGACATGTATTTCGCCACCGGCACCAGTTTCGCGATGGCCCCAGGGCGTTTGGCCTATGCCCTCGGGTTGCGGGGGCCCGCCCTGGCCATTGACACCGCCTGCTCCAGTTCGCTTGTGGCGGTGGATCTGGCCTGCCGGAGTCTGCGGGATCGCACCACCGATGTCGCCTTGGCGGGTGGAGTGAGTTTGTTGCTCACGCCTGTGAACAGCCTCTGCTTTGCCCGTAGCGGGATGATGGCGGCCGATGGCCACTGCAAAACCTTCGATGCCGCGGCGGATGGCTATGTGCGTGGTGAGGGTTGCGGTGTGGTGGTGCTCAAGCGCCTTTCTGATGCCCTGGCTGCCGGTGATCCGGTGTTGGCGGTTGTCCGTGGCAGTGCCGTCAACCAGGACGGTGCCAGTGCTGGTCTGACCGTTCCCAACGGAGAAGCCCAGGCGGCCCTGATTCGTTCCTGCTTGGAGCAGGCCCAGCTGCGTCCAGAGCACGTCGGAGTGTTGGAGGCCCATGGCACCGGAACGCCGTTGGGTGATCCGATCGAACTCAAAGCCCTGGCGCCGATTTACGGCAGCCGTGATCGACCCCAGCCGCTGCGGCTCGGTTCCGTCAAGACCAATCTCGGGCACCTGGAGGGCGCTGCCGGGATTGCTGGCTTCCTGAAGGCGGTGTTGATGGTTCAGAAGGGATCGATCCCCCCCCATCTGCACCTGCGGCAGCCCACCCCCTACCTGAGTTGGGACGACTGGGCGCTCCGGATTCCGACGGTTCCTGAGCCCTGGCCGGAAGGGCCAGGGCTGCGCCGCGCCGCCGTGAGTTCCTTCGGGTTCAGTGGCACTAACGCCCATGTGGTGCTGGAGCAGGCGGCCCCCGAGCTGCAACCACCACCGCCCCAGCCTGCTTCCCCGTTGGTGAACGGTGACTGGCTCTTGTTGAGTGCAGGTTCCGCGGAGACTCTCCAGGAGCTCGCGGCCCGACTGGCGGCGTGGTTGCCCCATCAGCCCGAATCGGCCTGGTCAGCGATCTGTGCCACCAGCCGACGGTCCCGTTCCGGTCTGCGCTGGCGCCTGGCGATCCAGGCCCGCACAGCCGCCGATGCTCTGCGCCGGCTCCGTGAGCCTTGGCAAGCGGTGGAGGCCCCAGCCCAGGCCCCGCCCCTGGCCTTCCGCCTCACAGGGCAATCCAATGCCGGCCACTGGGAGGCCTGGGCTGGTTTCGGCATAACGGCCACTGCGCTGGTTGTTGGCTCCGAGCAGCGGCAGCTGGCCCTGCGGTTGGCCGGCACCCCCCCCCAACTGCGTTTGATCGAACTGGGGGCCACCGCCGCCGATGAGCTCCAACGGCATGGCTACGGGGTGCCGATCCCGCTGCAGGAGCCCACCAGCGATGCGCTGGTCCAGCTCTGGTTAAGGGGCATAGCCGTTCAATGGCAACCCCTTGAGCCGCAGGGCGTGTGGCCGAAGCAGGTGCTCCCCACCATCCCCTTCGACCGCATCCGCTGCTGGGTCGATGAGTTCGCTGATCAGCCCGCAGCGGAGCCGCTCAAGGGCCTCGATGCATTGCAGCTGCAGCGCCACTGGTCCGCTTTGGTGCCAGCCGTTGGCCCCCCCGCGTCACACCCCTGGGTCGATTCCATTTGGGTGTTTGGGGCCTCCCCCCCCCTCAGGGAGCACCTCGCTGCAGTCCTGCCCCGCCCACCACTGTTTTTGGCGGATCTGGAGTCCCTGGATGCCCAGCTGGCTTCCCACCAAGGGGCACCTGCCTTGCTGTTGCTGGCGGTACCGTCGGGTTCGCCTGCGCTGGATGCTTCCTTTTGGGAGCAGTGGCTGCCCCTGCTAACGGGTCTTGCGGCCCGCAGCCCACGCCTGCAGGGGGTGCATTGGCTGCTGCAGGCCTCGCCGGCGGGCACACCCGCCGGCGAGGCCTGGGCCGCCCTTGCCCGCTGCTGGGCCCGTGAGTTGGGCTCCCAGGCGGGAGGTTTGTTCTGGTGTGGCGCCCACGGTGAAGGACTCGAGCGATTGCTCCAGCACCCACAGCCTCCCGTTCCGGGGTCGGAATGGCGTCTCGGTCCTGACGGCACGGTGCAGGTTGCAGCGTTGCTGCCCCAGGAGCCGCCGGCCGCCTTGGATCCGCCACGGTTTGCCCCGACGGCTACCACCTTGATCACCGGTGGCCTGGGGGCCCTGGGCTTGGCCAGCGTTGAGGTGCTGCACCGATGCGGTGCCCGCCATTTCACTTTGGTGTCGCGGCATCTCCCCTCCGAGGCCCAACGGCAGAAGCTGGCCGCCTTGGAGCAGGTGGGCGTCGGTTTCAGTTTGGAACAGCTGGATGTCGCCGATGCACCCGCCGTTGAGGATCTGTTTGCCCGCTTGCTGGCTACGGGTCGTCCCCTGGCTGGGATCATTCACGCGGCGGGGGTTCTCGACGACGGTTTGCTGATGAATCAGACCGCCTCCCGTTGTGCGGCCGTGGCGGCCGTGAAGGTGCAAGGCGTTCAACATCTCGATCGCTGCAGCCGTAACGTCCCCCACGGTTTTTTTGTGGTGTACTCCTCCCTGGCCGCGGCTTTGGGCTCGCCTGGTCAGGTGGCCTACGGAGCTGCCAATGGCTGGATGGATGGCCTGATGCTCCAGCGCCTTGAGCAGGGTTTGCCGGCCCTCACGATCAACTGGGGCCCCTGGGCGGGTGAGGGCATGGCCGCCCGCCAGCGTGCCCTGGTTCGTCCCTTGGAGCGGCAGGAGGCCCAGGCCCTGCTCTTGCGCTGGCTTCCCCAGCGGGGGCGGGTGGTGCTGGCGCGGTTGGAGTCGGCCCAGGCGAGCCACCCGCTGGCAGCGCGGCTGCAGCAGGTGGCGACCCAACTCCCAGGCCTGTCATCTGAACAGGCCGGCACCCTGATTCAGAGAGCCTTGAGGGAGCTGTTGGCTGAGCTGGGTGGCTTCGTTCCGGCCGACTTGGCCCCAGATGTCCGCCTTGATGAACTGGGGTTGGATTCCTTGATGGCCGTTGAGCTGGCTGCGGCTGTACAGGGTGGGCTGGGGGTGAGTCTGGGGCTGGGGGCCCTGGATGGCGTTCCCACCCTGGAGAGTCTGAGCGAACACCTGCTCGCCCTGCTGGCGGACCCTGGCGCACTCGGCGATGGCTCGGGGCCCGATCTGGGGATTGAGGCGGAACTCCCGTCCGCCTGGCTCTCACGTTTGCGCGCTGGGATCACGACTGAGGGAGCGCCCCATGGGCCCGGCGAGGCCATCCTGATGACCGGGGCCTCAGGCTTTCTTGGGGCGTTTTTGTTGGCGGATCAGCTGCAGCGGCATCCCCATCTGAGTGTTTATTGCCTAGTGCGTGCCGATGGGGCAGGGGCGGCACGGGCCCGTGTGCGATCCAATCTTGAACGTTACGGTCTCTGGACGAGTGCCTGGGCCTCCCGGATCATCGGTGTGCCGGGCGACCTCGCCAAGCCGGGTCTGGGGATCTCCGCCGAGGTTTGGCAAGGGGTTGCATCCCATCTGGGCGGCATTCTCCACAACGGAGCTCAGCTGAGCTATGTCGCCCCCTACGGACAGCTCAGGGCCGCCAATGTTGGCGGAACGCGCGAGATCGTGCGGCTGGCTATCGAGGCTGCCGTTCCACTGGAATTCATCTCCAGCACAGCGGTGTTTGAGGCGGAGGCCTACCGCGGTCAGAGTCTCGATGAGGGCACCGAGCTGCGCCAGTGGCGCGGAATCCATCTCGGCTACTCCCAGACCAAGTGGGTGAGCGAGCGCTTGGTGTGGCTGGCGGCCGAAGCGGGTCTTCCGGTCCGGCTCTACCGTCCGCCGCTGATCGCTGGCCACTCCCAGACCGGCGCCTGGCATCAGCAGGATTTTCTGCATCGCTTGGTGCGTGGCTGCCTCGCCCTAGGCCAGGCTCCCGATCTCGAGATGGAGCTCGACCTGGTTCCTGTCGATTACGTGAGCGCCGCCGTGGGGGCCCTGGCTTGGACCCCGCTGCCGCCGATGGCTCCAACCCCGGCTGATGTGCTGCACCTGCAACACCCGCAGCCGGTGCTCTGGGGGGACCTCCTCAAGGGTTTGATCGAACGGGGAGCGCCGCTTCAGGCGGTGGATTTGGACCCATGGTTGGAGGCCCTCTCCCAGCAACCGCATAATCCCCTCTATCCGCTCCAGCCTTTCTTCACTCAACGCTGGGGGAGCGAGCAGCTCACCTATCCGCAACTCAACCAACCGGGCTTCAAGGCGCGCCCCTCCTGTCAGCGTTCTCTCGATCGCCTGAGGGGGGTGGGGGTCAGCTGTCCGTCCTTCGATCAGTTGTTGGATCCCTACGCCCGCACCTTCCTGGAGGATCTGTTGGCGCATGGCTGACCAACCCTGCCGCTTCCGTGCTGGGCTGCGTCATTGGCATCCGCTGTTGCCGAGTGTGCAGCTGGGCCGTCGTCCTCATCGCCGTCAGCTGTGTGGCCAGTGGTTCGTGGTGTTTCGTACGGCATCGGGCCGGGTGGGCGCCCTCCCGGAGGCCTGCCCCCACCGGCGCATGTCACTGGCGACGGGGAAGGTGCGGGGGGAGATGCTGGTGTGCTCCTATCACGGTTGGCAGTTTGATGCTGATGGGGTTGTGCATTGCCCCCTGATGCCGTCGGCCGGCTTGCAGCAGCCAGCCCTGCAGTTGCGGGAATCCCACGGATTGATCTGGTTGCGCCAACCGCTGGCGGGGGAAGGGGCGCCTCCCCCTTTGCCCGAGTGGCCCCACAGCGATTTGCTCTGCGCTGGCATCACGGTGCATGACGTGCCAGCTCCCCTGGAGTTGACCCTGGATAATTTCACCGAAACCGAGCACACCACTTCGGTTCACCAGGTGTTTGGTTTTCGGGACCCGGCCTCTGTTCAGCTTCGGTTGGAGCTGGAGCCATCCTGTACACGGGTGTGGAACCGAGGCCCGCAGAAGCCGTTCCCGCGGTTGTTTGATGCCTTCATTGATATTCGGCCATCCGATCACTTCGCCAATGATTGGGTGACCCGGTTTGAACCTCCACTCACCGTGTACGAGCAGACGTGGCGCAGCCGGCTCGGGACGTTGCGTCGGTTTCGCCTGCGGGTGGTTCTGTTTGTGCTGCCGGTCACGGACCAGCGCAGTCAACTCATCACCCTGCTCTACACACCACGGTTGTTGCCGGGGCCACTGCATGGCTGGCTGGCGGCACCGATCGTTCGTGCTCTGACAGCCCATGAGTTGGATCTGGACGTGCGGGCACTGGCGCAATTGGCGGATCGCAATCCTGAGCTGTCTCCCCGCACCCTTGGGCCATTCGATCGCGTTCTGCTGGAGAATCGCAGGAGAATCAGCACGCTCTACCTGGGGGGTTGATGGAAAACCGACAACCCCTCGTTACGCCGTCATCCCGGGATTCCGGTGTACCCCCCGAACCGATTGCCATCGTGGGCATCGGTTGCCGTTTGCCTGGCGGCGCCAACTCAGTCGGGCAGTTTTGGGATCTGTTGCGTGATGGTCGGGATGCCATCAGCGAGGTGCCCCCGGATCGTTGGGATTTGACCCGACATTTTGATCTCGATCCCCAGACACCCCTCCATCAGCACGTGCGCCATGGGGGATTCATCGACGGCATCGACCAGTTTGATCCGGCTTTTTTCGGGATTTCCCCGAGGGAAGCCGTGTGCATGGATCCCCAACAACGGCTGTTGCTGGAGGTGGCCTGGCAGGCGGTTGAGGATGCCGGGGTACCCCTCGAACGTATCCGCGGCTCGGAAACCGGCGTGTTCGTGGGGATTTCAAGCTCCGACTACAGCTCGTTGCTCTGGGCCTCCAGCGACGATTACGCCATTCCCGATAACGAGCCCTTTGTTCTGCCGGGCAATACCGGTTGCATTGCGGCTAATCGTCTCTCGTACTTCTTCGACTTCAAGGGCCCCAGCTTCACGGTGGACACGGCCTGCTCCAGTTCGCTGGTGGCGGTGCATCTGGCCTGTGAGAGCCTTTGGCGTGGTGAATCCGCCTTGGCCCTGGCCGGTGGCGTGCAGGCCCTGATTCATCCGGGCATTCAAAGCAGTTTCTGCAAGGCGGGCCTGCTGGCCCCCGATGGGCGCTGCAAGAGCTTTGACGCGGCCGCCAATGGTTACGTGCGTTCCGAGGGGGCCGGGGCAGTGCTGCTCAAGCCCCTCTCCGCCGCCCAGGCCTCTGGCGACCGGATTTATGCCTTGATCCATGGCACAGCGGTCAACTCCGATGGTCGCAGCAACGGCATGGTGGCCCCCAACCTCAGGGCGCAGGTTGCCTGTGTGCGCGCTGCGTTTGCCCGCGCTGGGATCGCTCCCGCTGCCACCCAGTACGTGGAGGCCCACGGCACCGGCACCCGTCAAGGGGATCCCATTGAGTTGCGCGCCCTCGGCACGGTGCTGGGTGAAGGCCGACCGGAGGGACAGCCCTGTCGGGTTGGGTCGGTCAAGACCAATCTGGGGCATAGCGAGACGGCGGCGGGGATCACAGGTTTGATCAAGGCTGCCCTGTGTGTGCATCACCGCCAGCTGCCCCCCAGCCTGCATTTCCGCAGTCCGAACCCTTCGATTGATTTTCAGGGACTGAAGTTGCAGGTTCAGACCCAGCTGGAGCCCTTTCCGCAGCCCGACAGCCCCGCGGTTGTGGGTGTGAGTTCCTTTGGTTTTGGGGGCACCAATGCGCATGCCGTGCTTGCCCCGTCGCCTGCTCCGTCACCTGCGCCCCGTTACGGAGCCAAGCTGCCCCTGCAGTTGCTCACCCTGTCGGGCCGCACGGATGTGGCCCTGCGTGACCAGGCTGGCCAGCTCCATCAGCGGCTTAGCGCGGAGCCTCGCCTCTCCATCGCCGACGTCTGCGCCACCGCAAACCAATCCCGCAGCCAGTTCAGCCGTCGGCTCACCGCTCTGGCCTCGGACCGTGGCCAGCTCATGGCCCAGCTAGGGGCCATCGCCCAGGAATGGCCTGAGGCGGAATGGCCAGCGGGCCTCGCACGCTCCCAGGCGTCCCGTCGTCCCGGCAAGCTCGCCTTTCTGTTCACTGGCCAGGGCTCACAGGCCCTTGGCATGGCCCAGGCTCTGCACCATCAGCATCCGCTCTTCCGGGAGGCCTTCGACCGCTGTGCGGATCTGTTGGAGTCCCTGTTGGAGTGGCCTTTGGCGGAGGTTCTCTTCCCCACGCCTGGTCAGGAGGAGCTGGCAGCTCAGCGGCTCACCCAAACGGCCATCACCCAACCGGCCCTGTTCGTCGTGGGCTATGCCCTGAGTCAGGTCTGGCTGAGTTGGGGCCTCCAGCCCGATTTGCTGCTGGGCCACAGCGTGGGGGAGGTGTTGGCGGCCCACCTGGCGGGGGTGTTCAGCCTCGAGGATGGCCTGCGGCTGATTGCGGCCCGTGGGCGACTGATGCAATCTCTACCGGCCGGTGGGGGGATGGCGGCCTTCCTGGCCCCGCCTGCCGTGGTGGAGGGGTTGATCGAGTGCCATGCCGGCATGAGCACGCAGGTGGCCCTGGCCGCCCTCAATGGTCCGGTGAACACGGTGGTCTCTGGTCCGCTCAGCTGTCTGGATCAACTGGAGCGCAGTGCCGAAGCACAGGGGATCCAAACCACCCGACTGGCGGTGTCCCACGCCTTTCACTCCCCTGCCATGGCGCCAATCCTGGCTGAATTTGAGCAGGTGCTCGGCGCGATCCGCTTCTCAGCTCCTGCGATCCCCATGGTCAGCAACCTTACGGGTCGACTCGCCGGTTCGGAGTTGGCCCAGCCTGATTACTGGTGTGACCATGTGATCAGCCCGGTGCGCTTCGCTGATGCGATGGCCGCCGCCGCCGCCCACGGGGTGACCACCTTTGTGGAGATAGGGGCCCGACCCACCCTGATTGGCATGGGTCGGCAGTGCCTCCCGGATCCTGAGTTGCAGTGGTGGCCCAGCCTCAGGCCGGGGCAGCCGGATTGGTCCGTACTGCTTGGCAGTTTGGCTGGCCTACATCGGCAGGGGTTCCCGATTGACTGGGAGGGGGTGCATCGGCCGTTCCCGCACCGGCGCGTTGCCCTTCCCGGTTACCCCTTCCAACGTCAGCGGTATTGGTGGCAGCGGCTTGGGGCTGATCCTGAGGCCCCAAGCAGCCTCTGGCTTCATCACATCAAACCCGGTGCTTCCAGCATGGGGTCCTCGCCGTCTTTTCCTTCGGCGATTGAACCCCCCGCTTTGGGCCTGCTCAAGCCGCTGCCGCTTCCGGGTGGCCAGGAGCAGCGCTTTGAGGTGCAGCTCTGTGCCGATGGCCCCCAAGACCTGGCAGATCACTGCATTCGATCTCAGGTGGTGTTCCCCGCCGCTGGTTTCATTCAGTTGGCGCTGCAGGCCTTGGCGCTGCAGGGGCAACCCCTCACCCTCACGGATTTGGAGTTGGATCAACCCTTGCGGCTGGAACCCACGGTCACCCGGGTTCAGTTGGTTTTCGGGGACAGGATTGAGTTCCACAGCTGCTCCACAACTGGTGAGGGGTCTGAGCAGCCCGCGGCCTGGCGGAGCCATGGAACCGCTCGCAGTCGTCAGCAACCCAGCCCACCCCAGCTGTCGGAGGTCCCCTCGGCGCTTCAGGCCCCTCCGGAGGCGCAGACCATCGATCTGCAGGGCTTCTATGGGGCCCTGGCGAGCTTCGGACTCAATTACGGCCCCGCATTCCGCAGCCTCCGCCAGGTCCGCAGCCTGGGACAGCGCGCTTGGGTGGAGGTCCAGCGTCCTCCAGGTGCATCGGACTGGGTGCTCTGGGATGGCTGTTTCCAGGCTGTCGCCGCAACGCTGGATCCCGTCGCCGCAGCCGGTCAACTGTTTCTTCCCGTGGGGCTGGATGCGCTCTGGGTGGGGCAGTTGCCGTTGCCGGACAAAATTCAGTGTTGTGTCCAGTTGCTGCCCAGTGCGGAGCCGGCCTTCGTGTGTGCGGATCTCCAATTGCACGCTGCCGATGGTCTGATTGCTTGGGTGCGTGGCTTCCGATTGCGACGCCTGCCCCGGCAGGCCCTCGATTGGTTGTTTCCCCTGGCCTTGGATGGGGCTCCGTCGTCCGAGCCCATGCCAGGTCATCGCAGCTGGTTGCTGCGCCAGACCTGGGAGCCGATTGAGACCATCTCGGCTGCCGACGTGATCACCCCCCGCCCTGAAGGGTCCACCCCGGAGCCCCCACCCTCCGGGCCTGGGGCTCCGCTGGTCCACTGGCCAAGCCTCGAGGACTCGCCAGTCGAGCACTGCGTGGTGGAGCTGATCGAGCTGGCCCAGCAGGGCCAATCCTCGGTTTGTGTGGTGATCGAGGGCCAGGGGCCAGCCCAGGGTGCCCTGGCATCCCTGGTGCGCACGGTGGCGTTGGAACGCCCCGCCTTCCGCTGGTTCAGCCTGCATCTGCCCAAGGGTGCCCGCCGCGATCGATTGGCTGTCCCATGGCGTCGCCTGGTGGACCTCGCCGAGCAGGAGCCCGCGCTCGCCTGGGATGGACAGCGGGTGCTACGGCAGCGTTACGCAAACTTGACCCCAGCCCGGTTCCGCTATGGCACCCGCCGGTTTGGATTGCTGGAGAGCCTGGCCCCTCTGCCCTTGCCGAGCCAGGTGCCGGCGGCCGGGGAGCTGGAGTTGGCGGTGGAGGCCACGGGGCTCAACTTCCGTGATGTGCTCAACGCCCTGGGGTTGTTGCGTAATTACAGCCGACAGCTCGGATTGAGTGACTCCGCTCAGGTGCCTTTTGGCGGGGAGTGTGTGGGTCGGGTGGTGGCCGTCGGGGAAGGGGTGGATCCGAGCCTGATGGGCCAGCGCCTGTTGGCGGCCCTGGCGGTGGGAAGTCTGGCCAGCCATGTGATCTGCCGTGCGGAGTTGTGTGTTCCTCTGCCTCAGGGTCTGACGGCGGAGCAGGGGGCCAGCCTGAGCACCGCATTCCTAACCGCCCTTTACGGATTGGAGCACCTGGCCCAACTGCAGCCAGGGGAAACCGTGTTGATCCATGCCGCCGCCGGCGGAGTTGGCCAGGCCGCCGTTCAAGTGGCTTTGCAGCGAGGGGCCACGGTCTTCGGCACGGCCAGCGCCACCAAGCAGGCTCTTCTGTTGGAGCAGGGATGTGCTGGCGTTTTTGACTCCCGGAGTTTGGAGTTCGTGGATCAGGTGCGTGCTGCCACCGGAGGCCGTGGCGTGGATGTGGTGCTCAACAGCCTCAAGGGGGATTGGGTGGATGCCAGTTTTGAGGCCCTGGCTCAGGGTGGTCGATTTGTCGAGTTGGGCAAGATTGAGATCTGGAGCCGCACGGAGGTTGCCGAGCGTCGCCCCGATGTTCGTTACTACCCCTTTGATCTGCTGGAGGTGGCCGCCGCCCAACCGGGGCTGATCCGCACGCTGCTGGTGCGTCTGCTTGAGGAGGTGGGTGCAGGGGTCTACGGCTGTTTGCCCCTCGAATCCTTTGAGATTGAGCACACCGTGGATGCCTTCCGACGCATGGCCCAGGCGCGGCATGTTGGCAAGGTGGTGATTCGCCAACCCCAGCGTCCCCCATCCGCGGGCTTCCGCATCCGTGGCGATGGCACCTATTTGGTGACGGGTGCGTTCGGTGGAATTGGTTTACAGCTTGTGCGTTGGCTGGTGGCGGAGGGGGCCCGCTCGCTTTTGCTGGTTTCCCGCTCCGCCGCCGACCCCGCCGCGGAGCCAGCGGCCCTGTTGCGGGAGCTGGAGGCTCAGGGGGTTGTCACCACGACCCTGGCCCTGGACCTGGCCGCCGATGGAGCTACCGCCATGGCGGCCGTGGACCAGTTGATCGCCACCCTTCAGAACTTGCCTGAGGGGCGTTCTCTGCGAGGCATTTTCCATGCCGCTGGCAGCCTCGATGATGGGTTGCTGGAGTGGCAGACACCGCAGCGCCTTAAATCTGTGATGGCCCCGAAGTGGGGCGGATGGCGGCTGGTTGAGGCAGCGCTACGGCGCTGTGATCTCGACCCCGAGCTGTTGGTGTGCTTCTCCTCTGTTGCGGCGTTGTTGGGATCACCGGGTCAAGCCGGTTACAACGCCGCCAACGGTGCCCTCGATGGGTTTGTGGCCATGCAAGGGCGCCCCGGCTGGATGAGCCTGCAGTGGGGTCCTTGGGCAGGTGCTGGCATGGCCGGTGCGCTTGACCCGCGGCAACGTCAACGGCTTGAAGCGTTCGGGATTCGCTTGCTGGAACCCTCCCAGGCCCTGGAGGCCCTGTCTGATCTGATCGCCCGCGGCGCCGGTGGGTGCATTGGCGTGGTGGATGCCGAGTGGTCACGCCTGGCCCGCCAGGCAGGGGATCGTCAAGGAGCCCCCTTGTCCCTCCTGGCCCAGGAGCAGCTGGAATCCACATCAACTGTTGCCGACTCGGCTGTACCCCCTTACAGGGCCGTGCTGGCCTCGACCCCTCCGGCGGAGCGACCCCGCCTGTTGCGGGACTTCGTCAAACAACAGTTGGCGAAAGTGATGGGCCTTGCAGATCCCCAGCAGATTGATTCGGGTGAGCCCCTTTTCAATATGGGTTTGGATTCGTTGATGGCGCTCGAATTGATGGTTCTGCTTGAAAAAAATCTTGGCATCACGCTGACGGAGTCACTTGTTTTTGAACATCCCACCATTGAAGAGCTAGTGGTTTATTTCTTGTCCCAGTTGTTTCCGCAGGCTGCCAGTGCAGCTTCCGATGAAAATCTCGCTGCTGCCGCTCCCTCTTCGACAGCCTTGCCGATGGCTGAACCAAAAGGCCCAGATCACACTCCCGCTTGGAGTCAGAGGTTGGAGGGCGTCAGTGAACTCACGCAGGAGGATCTGTTGCGCCGCTTACGTGGTGAAGGATAAATTCTGTCGTCAAACTCAGATTGGCTTGAGTCCTCTTTGGGCAAACCAGGATTGGGCATTGATTTCCCCTTGGCCCGTTGGGTGATCATAATTAATCGTAAGTTCTTCCCCGGCCTGGATGTTCCGTAGGCTGGTGATGGTTAAGGTTTGGTCGTCAATATTGCCCGTGTAAGCGCAATTGGCCTGGTCTGCATGATTGTAGAGACTGCCGTATCCTAGGGCGATAGCATGTAGGTTTACGCCAGAGCCAATGAGTGCGGCCCAATTAAACATTATGTTCTGAATTTCCTGTGGTAGTTCATGATAAGGAACCCCCCTTATGAGAATGATTGGACATGCTTCAATCAGCGTATGTACTGCGATCTTCGAGGTCGTAAAGACTCCCCGCCCCCGTGGGCTGTTGGTATTGAGTATCTTGAGCATGAGGATTATTCTTGCTGAGTCTTGTTTGTCACTTAACGCGCTTAATATCTGATGTTGATCTGTTCAGAAGGTGATTGGATCGACTGTTGACGGATGGATCCCGTGAATGTTGCAAGCTTCCTGCTCAGGACTCCAGATGTTGGGCAGATGAGTTGTCGAGATGAGGCATGGCTCATTGGCGCTATGTGCGTGATGCGCTTGCCAGTTCATGCTCCCGTCGTTTGATGGAGTTGTGTGGCCTTCTCTCGCCGATAGGGTTCTCTTTGGCGCGTTGACGGGTTGCCCACCCGTAATGATCGGATCTTGTTGAGCGTTCGCCGTGGAACCTTTTGCTGGTATTCCAGCAGGGGTGGTGACCATGGATGTCGGGCTGGCACCGCCACTGCCACCTTTGCCACCGGCAGGAGAATTAGTGCTGGTAGGAGCAACTGAAATTTAAGAGCTATCCGAATAATCGTGACTTATATTTTGTGAATAATCTGCTTTTAGCGTAGTGATGTTTTTATTGACTCTCAACAGATGAAGTAGCAATCGCTAGCCAATATGAGAAACCGATGCCGTCGTCGGCAGAGTTGGTCAGTTGGCTGCTTTGATGAATTTACAGCGCAGCAACACCCTCTACGGCATGGCCAGTACAATCATGGAGGCATTTCCGCTGGAATCCGCTGGAGAAGCGACCTGCTGACATTTTAACTCCCGAAGCATGCCGTTAGTTGATGATGTCAACTGCAAAATCGCGCAATGATGCCAAATCGTTACCCAGGATGTCTTGAATCACTCCTGTGCTTTGGTTGCCGCGGGGGTCTACATAGGAGATGGAGGCTGAGCTGAAGTCCGAGGGCATGGCAGCTAAAGATAGCAAAACAGTAGAGTCGGCTTCAACACTCCGTGCAGAGGAGACTTTGACACGTTTCCCATCGGCTTTAACAACAAATCTTGAATTCGTTATTGATCCGCCTGCAATTAATTCGTCAAATAATAACGTAAGGTCGTTCCCCTCGATGAAAGCGTCTATTAGTATAGGCGCATTGTCATCTGTGCTGAAGTTCGTAATTGCAAGATTCTTGACGCTACCGAGGTCATTGCCATCACTATCTTGTACGACCCCAGCTGCTTGATCACCGTCCGAATCGGAGTACTCAAGCTTGACGTTGGATCCTGTTTCAACAATGTTCTGTAGGTTGATGTCAATAACACCATCTTGAGGGGTTGTTTGGATCGAAGTAATAGCCTGCTTCTTTCCATTGGCGATGATTTTGAATCTTGAGCTGGAGATTGAAGTGCTTGCAATTGGCTCTGACATCACAAGACGAAGTATCTTACCTGCTATCTCGCTTGATTGGATAACAAGAGTATTTTGCTTAAGCGTATTATTCTTGATCGGTACTTGGATAAATGATTCAAGATCGTTGCCTTCAGCATCTTGAATAATGCCTGTTGCTTGGTCTCCTTTGGCGTCAGAATAACTGACTGTCAATTTGTCTGCCCCATAGACAGGCTTGTCGAGTGTAAGAACAACTTGTCGATCTGCTACGACTGTATTAGCTTTTACGATTTTAGCTGGCTTACCGTTCACTGATATTGCAAAGAATCGCGTCGATGGTATCGCAGAATCAAGCTCTCGATCAAAGTTCAGCATTACTGAGTTGCCATCAGCTTCAGCCGAATCCAGTTTTAGGGGTGATTGCGAGATGACGCTTTGATTGTCTACAGGTTGACCGCTAAAGCTCTGTAAATCATTGCCAAATCTGTCTTGAATAACGCCAATAGTTTGATTGCCAGCTATATCAGTGTAACTTAGCAGGACTGGAATGCGAGGTGCTAGAGGTTTAGATAAAATCAGTTGTAATTGGCCGTTAGTGGCATCAATCAATGCGGATTTGACGGGTATCTTCAGATTGTTTTGAGTGACGCCGAATCGGGATAATGCTGGAAGTAGAGGTGATAACTCTTCATTGAAAGACAGTTCAACAAGGCTGCCATTTGCAATAGCATTATCCAGTGTTGGTGGTTGTTCATCTCGGCTTACATTGTCTAACAATCGCTGGAATGTAGCTACATCGGCTCCATCTTTGCCTTCGATGATGCCGTCAGTTTGGTCTCCACTGAGATCAGTATAAACGAGATTAATGGCCTCCCCAGGAATTGCAGCGCGACTGAGTTCAAGATTGATGATACCAGTACTCGCAGAAATAGATGTCTTTGTGACATCAATAGCTTCATTGCCAGCTAAAATACTGAAGAGATTTGGATCTGGCTTAGATGTATTCAGTTCAAGGTTGAAACCTAGAGTGATGATATTGTCTTTAATACTTGCTTTTTTGATTTCTGGGCTTGGTAATTGTTGCTTGTCGTTGTCCTTGATGAGAATGCTTGACAGATTCTTGAGCCACTGGTGGCTGCCTGTTGTGGACCCTTGGCTTGTAATTAAAACGCCCTCAATCTGCAGTGTTTCATCGACTTCGTAGTTGTTGTCATCGACAACAGAAAAAGGAATGGTTGCAGTATCTGAGCCAATGTTAAAGGTTGTCGAGTTTGCGAGCAGCAAATAGTCGAGCCCTGCAATAGCTGTGCTAAAAATCGCTTTAGAGGAGAAGTTAATTGTTACCTGACTCGTTAAATCACCCGTACGTGTTACGGTAATTGAGCCGTTTCCGCCTTCGGTAAAAATTGCATCATTGAAGCTATAATAAGAGATTGGGCTGATAGAAGACTGGGCATTGGTTTGTCCCTGTCCGTTCTGTGTTGGGCTTGCAGGAGGCGTTGGAGAAGCTCCATTAGCATCGAGATTTACAAAATTGGTGAATTCCAGATTTGTGCTATCATAAGTCCAGTTACTCCTTCGGTCTACGCTGACATCAAAATAGTCCCCGGTATTTAGTGGAATGGTGATGTCAAATGTGTCACCACCACCATTATCGATATATTTTTCAAGATAATATGTAGGGTATCCACCTGTTGGACTATTTTGTGTGACAATCAGGCCAACACCATCTCCCCCGCCAGGATCGATATCCGTTAATCTCCCAGCCAGTTGATATTGTCCTGCGATTGACGCGACGTAGCGCAATGTGAGATCTGGGCCATCGTACGAAGGGTGTACCCGCATCACGCCTGGAGGAATGAGCCCGTGGCTGTTGATGGGTGTTGTGCTCATGTTCACAACAATGCTCTGTGATCCCGAGCCTCCATCCCAGAATCCATTGAGACCGCGCGTACCTCCAGAGTCGATCTGGAGGTCTTTACCTGGTATTGGGGTGAAGCTTGAGGATGAAATGCTGGGTTTACTCCCGAATGCCCAGCCCGAACCATCCCCTGATTCTGCCCCGCCGCCCTGGCTCGAGGCGATGCCGGATTTGATTCGACTGATTAATACTTCGGTTGGGTTATTCAGTTTGGTGGCAGACATGGTTCTTGATTGATCTTCTGTCCATTATATGGTTTTTAATAGTCGCGCGCCATGGCTAAATTTGCCAGGGCTCTATGTGCCATTGGTTAATGAACAATGTGTTCAGCATTGTCCCTGCTTGGTTTGTCTTCAGATCTTCATTTATGCTTTAGAAGCTGATGATCAGCCTGCCGCCAACGCGTGTCTGGTCGGCGCTTAAGAGCTGGCCCATGTCCAGCAGGCCGGCTGCGTTACTGAGGTATACGTCAACTTTGCACTGATGGTTAGCAAGCCATCGCAAGGCGAGTGTGGCATTGCTCGCCCCGATTTCACTGGCAACAAGATTGGCCTCGGGAATCAGTTGAAAACTGCCTCCGAGCTGGATATTGGCACCAATTCCGAAACCCCAAGGCACCCCAACACCAGACCAGGCGAGTTTCGGATTCACGTGGAAGGCTAGCCATCGGTTCGCTTCCCAGGTGTTAATCGTTTCCGCAAAAACATAGCCCTGGCCGCTGCCGGGTGGATTTTCCCTGCCCAAGCTGATGCGGCCTGCCGCCCATAGTGGAAAGCCCCTTAAGGGACTAAGGGCAACGGCCTTGCCGCCGATTCGCCATTGCCAGGCGCCATCCGTGGTGTATCGGTCTGCCAGTGCCGTGGTTTGTGGAATGTTATTGAACCAACCACTTTTGAAGACGTCGACTTGAAAGATGTTTGAGATCGAATGGCCAATGAATCCAAAAATGTTGCCACCACTGTCTGCATTGGCCCATAGCTCTGTGACGCCATCCTCGGGGACCAAGGCTGTGTTGACTGTTAAGCCGCCTAGTGCCATCGACTCCTGTCTTGGACTGAGTTTTAGTTGTGGTGTATCAGCTGCGCCAGGTGTGTAGACAAAGCGAGCATAATAACCAAGTCGGTTGCTTGAGGGGAGCGCCAGTAAAGCAGTGGCTGGTGTCGCCCCCCAGCCGTTGGTCAGCAACCCTTCCAGTCCAATTCTTGGATTCAATGCCCAATTGGCGCCACCGCTAAGAATCGGAACACGACTAAATGTCAGGCTGCTGTCAAAGCTGTTGTCACCTGGTCCCAGTGGTATCAGGGCTGAGCCAAAGAGGCTCAAGTGTCTACTGGGTTGCCAGCTGAGTCCACCGCTGATAGTGCCATTGGTACCGTAGAAAGTCCCGGCCCCCCCTTGCCCTTCCCCCTGGCTGGGAGGGAGAAAACTCACGCCAGGCGTCAGCGTTGCCTGCCATTGTTGTCCGATATTCCAGGTCAGGGGAATGCTGACCGAGCCCACCAGGTTTTTGGTAAAAACCCTTTGCCCTGAGTTGTTGAAAATGTTAGGTGAAGCACTGGCGTTACTTTTGCAGCCGAATGAATAACAGCCACCGCTGCCGACATTCCATCCCTCCAGCGATCCTGAGAGGCCCACACCCCAGTTCTTACCGCCGTGAACGTGCCACTGCAGCGCACCTCCATAACTTTCCCAGAAGTTAGCGGGCTGTTTGCTGAGACCTTGGATTCGGGCAAACAGGGGGTCGTCGGCATTGCTGTAAAAGCCTGAGATCTGCAGCGCGTCAGTGACGCCACCATCAACACGAACGGCGTAGTTTTGGTTGCCCGTGCCATTGGCGGATCCGCCACTAAATGGCGACAGTGTGTAGGCGCTGAACTGTCCTTGCTGTTCGGCCAGTTGATTCGCCGTTGGAACGGCTGGCCCTAGCCGTAGCAACCGTGTGTACTCAGCGGCGCTGGGTTTCAAACTTTGCAGGATCGCCTCCGCCTCCGCCATCTCAGTAGGCGGCTCCTGTGGCGATCCACCCTTGGTTTGCGGCAGAGGCTCATTCCCAATCTTGGCCCCATCGACTAAAGGAACCCACACGGGTGCCTGGCGTCGCGACCCCTCCGGTTCAATCGATTGCCAGGTTTGCGCTCCTTCGGGATGTCCTGCAGTTGATCGTTGCGGGATGCTGATGGGTTCCCAGATGACGCTTTGAGCGCGCGCCCCAAGAACCCCTGCGATGATCAGGGCGCCTTGGCATGCCAGAGCGATGTTCCGGTTACGACCCACGGGCCGGCGATAGCAACAGCCAACCCAGCACAGGCCGCCCCTGCAGTGCGAGCTGTTCTTTGAGATGCTCCAAACCGGTGCGGGTGGCTTGCCCCAGTTGGGTGATCAGCAATTGCTGGTCGCAGTCTGTGAGCCTTTCGAGGTCTATCGTGCAGATCAGGTGCGCGGTGGGCCGCTGTGCCTGGAGCTCAGTCAAGATAGCCCTCATCAGCCCATCATCTGGGTCGAGTCCCACCGGGATCAAGGCCACAGTTGACCAAGGGGCCAACGGCCCCTTGGTCAACAACTTGCATTGTTCACGGAGGTTCCTGTTCGTGATGTGGGCCAGCAAAGGTGCAGGCAGGAGCTCTAGTAACTGTTTGTCTGTCAAGATTCTGCCGCTGAGTCGATCAAGCACCAAGGCTGCTCCAGCGCCTGCCACAGCCCCTCCCATCAGCCCGAGCAGCACGAGTTGCAGGAGTTTCGGTGCTACCGGTTCATCCTGAAGGGTTGGCTTGGAAATGAGTTCCCACGGATCGCTCTGTTTCGCTTGCTCCAGTTGGGCCAGCTGCAGCTGCAGTTGTAAATCAGCCAGAGTTTTTTCTTCGCGAACCGCCTGCTGTACCAGTTGCCGGTGCTCCAAAACCACCTCATTGGGTCGCGTCGAAGCGCGAAGACTCGCCCGAGCCGTGGCCAGTTCTCCCTCCAACAGACCGATGGTTTGTTGATTCATTGTGCCGATCAGGCTCTGACGTTGGCGTTCCAGATTGACCACCATCGGGTCTCGATCGAGCAGCCTGCTGCGCAGATCGCTGAGCCGTGCCTGAAGAGTCTGATATTGGCTGTACAACGTCGCATTGGCTGGGAGTTGGGGCGCCAAATAAATGGCCCGGTTCCCGGCCGCCCGGGCTTGGGCGATCTGTTGTTGTGTCTGCAAGACTTTTGCCTGTGCGCGAAGCCGTGAGACTTCCACCGAGGCGCTCGGTGCGTTGGCGTTTTCAGTCGAGCCGCCTTGAGATCCAAGGGCAGCAGGGGTGGCCATGCCATCGCTCAGGCCAAGATCATGGTTGAGGGCGAAGGCCTGGGCGCGGCGCATCGATGCATCGGCTTTCAGAGCCAGTGTTCTGCTGCTCCGCTGCAAGTGATCGACAGCATTGACTAGGCGGCGTCGCCGGTCGCGACCTGAGTAATCCTGATATTGTTGAGAAATTTTTTCGATAACAGGTAAGATCAATGAGCGATCTGTGTCGGTGTAGCTGATATTAAGAACTGAAGTGCCTTTTTCCAGATCTACTTTGACATTTTTGGCCCAATCACTGAATTTGAGGCGACTGACGTCACGCCCTTTTTTCAGCCGTTCAGATCGAGCAAATTCATAGACGGGTTTGAGCACAGAGGGACTTTCAAGGATCAAAACTTCTGTTTCCAGGGAATCCTTCCCCGACGATCCGCTCAAGCCAGCTAGTCCGGCAAGTTCGGGATTGGCGGCTGCCAGTCTTGCAAGGGTTCCACTGGAGCCTTCGTCGCTAGCGACGACGATTTGGAAATCCCCTTGCCACAGAGACGGTTGGATCAGTGCGTAAGCCCCACTGGCCACCATGGTGCCGGCAGCCGCTTTGCTGATTAGGCGCCAATGGCTTCGCAGGGACTGCAACAGAGGCCCTAGATCCAACTCATCCGAACCACTACTGCTGACGGATGGGGCTTGGCTGGATGGGGTGACGCCCATGTTCAACGTCCGAAGGCCCCGTTACTCAGGGCATAAATGGAATACAAACCCAGTAGTGGAGATGCCACTTCGTTGAGGGCACCAATGCCTGCCGACAGGGCGCTATCATTGATACGGATAATGTCACCTGCGGCTAATATGGGATTTGGGTAGGTATCAGAAGAGGCAGATGGGTTGTAATTGAATGTTCGGCGATCAGTTTTGCCGTCACTGAGAAAGCGCAGGAACTCAACCTTCCCACGTAACAGCTTTACGCCGCCAGCGACACTGATGGCTTGATTTAAAGATGAACCCTGTTGTAATGTGACAGCACCAGGCATATTGACCCGCCCAGTAACAAACACATCGATGAACTGAGGGCTTAAATTTGTTCTGCCTGCACGGATTAATTGCTCCCTCAAGACAACACTGCTTTTGCCAACGCTGATCACGTCGCCATCAAATAGGCGAATGTTTTGTGACTCATCACCCTCTGTGATCAATGAGATGAAATTGAGGGTCGTGCGCATGCGTCCACCACCTGCGCTTAGGGGCTGCTTGCGTGTCACCTGAACTTGGCTGAGATCTGAAAAAGGACTGATGCCCTGCGCCGCCCTGATAGCGTCAAAGACCGTTGGGAAAGCTTGCTTGTTGCTATCCGAGCTCGCGCCTAGCTGGCTATTCGAGCTCGAGGCTCGCATTGGACTGGCGTCTGTATTGAATTCCGCGGACCGTAGGTTTTGGCTTACCTGCGCAGGGCGGTCCGACAAGGATTCGTTAGCAAGGGTGTCAATACCACGGAGTGTGTAATAGCCCGGACGTCTGACTTCACCGCCCACGTAAATCCGAATGGGCCTGTATGAAGTGGGTTTAATATAGATCTGGGGATTTTTGACAAACGTTTTAAATTGATTAATGAGGAAGAATCGCAGTTCTTCAAGCGTGAGGCCTTCGACATACAGCGCCCTCAACCTCGGTAGATACATGGTTCCGTCGGGGCCGACGCTAAATACCCCACTGAACTCAGGGATATCGAGAAGTTCAATCTGCAGCCCATCCCCAGGGCCTAGCACGTAAGATTCAGCTACTAGGCTTCTGGACAGATTCGCCTCCCGTTGTTGCGGTCGTGTCGAGCCGTGAACTGGCGATTTTGCCGGCCTTGGGCTCGCGGCTAGCGCCTCGGACGCTACTCCGATTTGGGCCATGCCAATGGCGCTGGCCAGAACCACCCCGATCGTTCGCATCCAAAGACCTTAAACACAGGCATGGATACCTCTTTGCGTGAGTGGGCGCTTAGTCAATTGGTGCCCACGGCAGCATGGTGCCTGAGCGACCCCTCCCTAGACTTTGGAGGTCTCTTACGGTTCGGCCGTAGGCCGCTTGAGCCATGGTTTATGCCGACCCTGTCCGCGTGCAGAAGTCTGGCAACGCCTGGATTGATGGTCTTGTGGATGGTTATCGCTGGGGCACCACGGCGCAAAGGCCATCCATCGGATACACATTCATTGATGAAACTGTCGGCAAATTCTACGGCTGGCGTTCCTGGGGTTGGAGCGAACCTGAAATTGAGGCTCTTGATATCGCTTTTAACGCCATTGAGTTGGTCTGTAGTTTGAGATTTGAAGATCGAGGTCTTAACAATGCTGAAGACGTAGAAATTTGGCTCTATAATCTAGATCAAAAAGATTCAGATGATGCTTTAGGATTTGCCTACCTGCCTGGTGGCGGCGACGAAGAAGGGATGATAGGTATCAACTGGACATATTATCAAAAGGCGGACGGAACCTACAAAGGCTCTATTGCGGCTGGCAGTTACTTTTTCATCACGTTCTTGCATGAGCTTAGCCACGCTGTTGGCCTCAAGCACCCCCACGATAAGGGTACTCTCGGTAATCCACGATTTCCTGGGCTAACCCCCAAGAGTTCAGTCTCCACCGATAGTGGTAGTTATGCTCAGAATGCTCATCCCTACACACAGTTGACTTACGTCGATGAGGGAGCACGCAACGGATATGTCCCCACTTCCAAGGCTGATTACGGGTTCCTGCAGACCCCCGGGGCTTTGGATATTGCGGCATTGCAATGGCTTTACGGCATCAATGCTGATGCTGCCATCGGTGATGACCTTTACAGACTTCCGATGACGAATCAGGAAGGCACGGGGTGGGTTTCGATCTGGGATGCCGGCGGCTGGGACACGATTGACGGTAGTGATGCAACGCAATCCGTTCGCATTGATCTTCGCAGCGCCACCTTGGGCCAGAACCGCAACGCCGGTGGTTTTCCCAGTCGGGTCAAAGGCATTTACGGCGGCTTCACTATCGCCCATGATTGGAATGGAGTCGAATTGCAACGGCCTGCCAACCTTTGCGTCATTGAGGCTGCGGTGGGCGGCTCCGCCGCTGATCGGCTCATCGGCAATTCGGCCGCCAACTCCCTCACCGGTGGGGATGGGGACGATTTGTTGATCGGTGCTGGCGGAGCTGATCAGCTTTCCGGCGGCGCTGGCGCCGATCGCTTTCGGTACCAACGCTGGAGCGATAGCGTTCTGGGCAGCCAGCAGGATCGCATCCTCGATTTCAATTATCTCGAGGGCGACCGCCTGCAGATCGTTCCGCCCGCAGTGGCCTATGTCTTAGACGGGACTGTTTTTAAGGCTGATACTAATGGTGACAACCAATTTGATTTCGCCATTGAACTGGTTAACGCCACCGGCCTGGCGGGATTAAAGGCCGAACAGCTGCTCTCCAGCGTCTGAAAGGCGGCCTGTCGATGCGTCTGCTCACCCTGACCAACCTGTACCCCCCCCAACACCTGGGCGGGTTTGGAGTGGCGCTGGAACGACTCACCGCAGCCATGGCCCGTCGTGGTTGGCAATGTCGCGTGTTGAGCACTGATCAGGCCTATCTGGGCCCCTGCGGCGGCGACCAGGCGGTGATGCGCCAGTTGAGGCTCTTGGGCACCTATCAAAATGGCATTCAGCACCATCCGCCTGGCCCCGAGCTGGATGGTCTGCGTCGGCATAACCACACCACTTTGGCGGCCATACTCCAGGAGTGGCGCCCAGATGCCTGCCTGCTTGGCAACCTGGACCTTCTCGGTCTCGAGCCCCTGCAGCAATTGATGGCTGCGGGGGTGCCCACCGTGCAACACGTGGGATTTCTCTCGCCTCCATTCCCCCGACCGCTCTTGCCGAGTGGTCCTTACCGCATGGCCACGGCTTCCGCCGAGGTGGCCCGCGAGCTTCGCCGCCACGGCTTTGCCACGGAGGCTGATGCTGTGGTGCATCCCCCCCTGGACCTGAGCTACCTGGATCCATGCGTGCCCTCACGCTGCCCTGCCCCGGCCCTTCAGATTGGTTTCAGCGGCTTGCTGATGCCCAGCAAAGGGCCACAGGTGTTGTTGGACGCAGCCCATGTGTTGCTCGAGCGCCGTTTGCCTTTCGAGTTGGTGTTTGCTGGCAAGCCTTTCACCCCCGGTTTCGACTTGGAGCTCAAACAGGCCGCCCATCGCTACGGGTTGGACCCATGCGTGCGCTGGTTGGGATTTGCGCAGCCTGAGCAGTTGCCTGACCTCTATCAGCAGTGGGATGTGCTGGTGTTCCCCTCCCTGTATCCGGAAGCCTTTGGCATGGTGGTGGCGGAGGCCATGGCCTGCGCCTGCGTGCCCATCAGTTCAGGCGTTGGAGGTGCTTTCGAGGTGATCACCCACGGCACCAACGGTCTGTTGGTACCGCCCGGGGATCCCCAGGCCCTGGCGGATGTCCTCACCGCCTGCATCCACGATCGAACCAAGCTGCAGAGGTTGGGAAGGCGAGCTCAAAACGATTCCAGGCGTCTTTATGCCCCAGCCCGCAGTGCTCAGCGGCTGGAGACGCTCTTCCAACAGCTCATGCAGAGGCCTGTCGCAGGCCCCGCCCTGTTCTGACACCGGCTGGGTCCCCAGGCCCTGCCGTCAAATCACTTGAATCCCACCGATGGCGCTGTCCGCGAGCCCGGAAAGTTCCACCACCGCGTCCCTGTCCGGTTGAAAACCAGGCTTCTGATCGCCGATCAGCAGGTAAACACTGTCTTTCCCTGCCAGCTTGAAGGCTCGCAGGCCATTCGGGGCCAGCGCCATACCCGCCAGGGTGGTGGCATTCAGCTGCTTCAGTTCCACTGGCTTGGACCATTGGCCCCCATCTGGTCGCCGCTGTCCCCCGGGTGCATCAATCCGGTCGCCGCTCCCGTAGTCGGTGATCCGATCCGGGGCGGAGATCAGGGAGTCGCTGAGGCGCTTGAGCACAAAGCTGTCCTTGCCCGCCCCGCCGGTTAGGGTATCTGCCCCTGGCCCCCCGCTGAGGTTGTTGCCTAAGGCATTTCCGATCAAGACATCATCAGCCAGTCCGCCGTTGGCCTGTTCAATCAGGCAGCCGAAGGCAATGCTGAGGTTGTTGGTGCCTGTGTACAGCCCGGTGGGTAGGTGCTCCAACGGGAAATTGGCGGGCACCCGATGCAGCGCTGCGATGGCCGCCGGGTCGGTACGGACACCGATAGAGCTCAGGCTGCCCTCCCGCAGATCGATCCGGCAGGGTTCGGTCTGGTTTGAGGCGTCGATGGTGTCTTTGCCGCTGCCATCCCAGAGGGTTTCGCGGCGAATGGCATCCAGTTCCCAGCGGTAGGTGCTGTTGCCTGCACCGGTGCTGCGGTTGGGCCCATAAAGGGCCTGGAGGGCCGCGATGTCCCCCAGCATCGGCGTCCCCATGCTGAGCTCCTCCAGCGTCCAGGACCATCCCGTGACGGGGTCGCCACTGACCTGGATGCGTTTGTTGTCCTCCGGAGGGGTGTAGCTCATCACCGTGGTGAGCCAGTGGTCATCGACTGGCTCCAAGAGCTGCGTTCCTTCAAAGGGGTGCTTCAGCCCAAGGCTGTGGAGGGTTTCATGCAGAAGGGTTTGAAAGCCCTTGCCGCCCGCCTTCAACGCAGGGGTGTCATAGCTCACGTTGCTGTTCAGCCAGACATCCCCGCCCTCAGCCATTTCCTCCAGGTTGATCACCAGGCCCGCCTGCGTGCTCACGCGATAACTGGCCGGCGAGGCATAACCAGCCGCCGTCGGTTGTGGGTGGAGTCCGTACCGCAATTGCCCCCGGTTGCCCTCGATTTCCACAAAGGTCACCTGGGCGATGCGGCTGAGCTGCTCTAGAACGGCCCTTGTGGCACTGCGGTAAGATTGAGGGAAGGGTGTGAAACCCGGAACAGCCGGCCGGTCTGGCGGGGCCTGCTCCAGAAAGCTATAGGTGAGGGTCACGCCACTCCCTAGCCCGGCCGTGGAGGTTGGAGACAACCCCATCACATGGGGATAGTTCCAGCGGAAGCTGTTGGAGCCGTCCAGGCTGTGCGCCAGCGCACCGGTCAGCTCAGCAAGGCGGAGTGTGGAGGCCTGACCCATGGCAGAAGGTTCCCTGATTGCAGGACCGATGCCAGTTGACCTTAGAGTCGGGGCGATGCCGATGGAGGTCCACCAGGAGCCTCCATGAATGTCCGCAGACCCAGAAGCCCGTTCCTTGGATATTGAGCTCAGCGCCACTCCACCCATCACTCTGCGCCCGCGAAACGCCCCGCCGCTGACCGCCAACCCGCGGATTGGCATTGCAGCGAGCGATTTGGCCCGCCATGGCTTGCTGGATGCCTACTTGCGCCAGTTGGTCATCGCTGAGGCCGTTGCATCGATTGCGCTCACAGAGGATGAGCAGAAGCAAGCTCTGCTCGAGTGGTGTGAAGCCCGGGAGCTTGAACCCGAGCCTGAAGCCATCCAGCGCCATGCGCTCAGCCATGGCCTGCAGCCCGATGACCCCGTTTGGCAGGCCGAGCTGCCCTTGAGGATTGAGCGCCATTGCCGTGAGCACTACCTCCCGAAGGCGGAAACCCGTTTTCTGGAGCGCAAGACCCGCCTGGATCGGGTGATCTACAGCCTGCTTCGCGTGAAGGAGGCGCATTTGGCCCGCGAGCTGTATCTCCGTATCGCTGAGGGAGAGGCCTCCTTCGCGGACTTAGCCGCCACCTATGCCCTGGGACCGGAGCGGGCCACCAACGGTGTGGTGGGCCCAGTGCCGCTGTTGCAGGCGCACCCCGCCCTTGCGGAATTGTTGCGCACATCGCGTCCGGGACAGTTGCGTCAACCGATCCGCATCTCCGATTGGTGGTTGGTGGTCCGACTGGAGTCCTATACCCCAGCCACCCTCGACGAGGATCTGCAGTTACAGCTCGCTCAGGAACTGTTTCAGGAGTGGGTTGAGGAACAGATTCCCTCTAGGCTGCAACGCATAGTTGCAGGTTCATGAATAGCGTTCCAGCCCTTAAGCGGTCGACCTTCCGTTTGAATTCTTGATCCCTGCAGTATGCCTTCGTCCCCCGCTGAGTCATCGACCCAGGTGCGCTTTGCGTTGCCCGAGCCCTTCGCAAGCCTCTCTGAGGAGAATCGACAGCGTCTGCAGCGCGAACATCAGCTGATGCGTTATCGGGTTGGCCAGTTCTTGGCTGATCCTGAAACGATTGCTCACCAGGTTTTGGTGATCGTGGAGGGTGAAGCCCGGCTGTTACCCGCCCAGTCTGAGGAGCTCTTCACCCTCGGAAAATTCGGCCCTGGCGCCGTTGTGGGCCTAGCGTCTCTGTTGCGGGCGTGTCCCTGCGAGCACGTCACGGCGGCTACGGAGATCGTGGCCATGGCCCTGCCGGATGCCCTGGTTGTTGATTGCTATCAGCAAGATGAGGCGTTCCGCACCGCCTGTGATCAACAGATCCAGCCCGCCGAACTGGCTGATCTGCAGGATCACTGGTTACGGGCGACTCCATTTCATCTGGATCGGCAGCAACGCCGAGCCCTGTTGCAGCAGCTCACGCAGACGGCTCGACTGATCCCGGCAGTGCAGGGCGCCTCCGCTCTCGAGCCCGGTGAGCTGGCTCTGCTCGGGAGCGATAACCATCCCGAATTAACCCTGGGCAGCCCCCTCAGCACCCCCCAGCACTGGAAAGCCACCCCCCGGCCCCCTTTCGCCCTGCGGGTCGTGGCCATTCCCGATGCCGATTTGCGGCAGCACTGGGGGCACTCTGCGGATCCTTTGTCCCCTGCTGATTCCGATGAACTCCCGCCGGTTGCTGCGTTGGGCACTGACGCTGATCAGCCCGGGGATGCCGAACTTGTTCCGCTCAGCACCAGCCTGGATGTGGGCCAACGGGATCCATCCCGCAATCTGCAATTGATTCGTGCCCAGGGTCCGTTGGATGAAACGCTCGCTTGCTTTGCCATGTTGGCTAAAGCGCTTGAGCTCCCCTTCCGTCGCGATTCGATTGAAAAAATCCTGCGCGATAAGTTGCGCCGCACCGGTCGCCCCGATTTGCAATTGTGCGGCTACCTGGCCAGCATGCTGGGCCTCCATGTCACGGGTGCGCGTGTCCCGGCGGCGGCGGTGACCCGATTGCAGACGCCGGCCCTGGTTGAGTGGCGTGATGGTTTTGCAGTGGTAACTCAGAGCAATCACCGCGGCATCACCCTGGCCTCTCCCGCTGAGGGGTGGCTGGAATTCAGGCCCGATCAGATTGCCGAACACTATCCAGACGGCATTCAGTTGTTGTTGTTGGATAAGAGTGCATCCTCGCCGGAGCAGCGCTTCGGACCCAGCTGGTTTGTGCCGGCACTCAAGCGCCATCGAGGCGCATTGGTGCAGGTGCTGGTGGCCTCATTTGTTGTGCAGTTATTTGGCCTGGCCAACCCCCTGTTGATTCAGGTCATTATTGATAAAGTCATCAGCCAGCGCAGCATGGATACGCTGCAGATCCTCGGAATTGCACTGGTGGTGGTGACCTTGTTGGAGGGTGTGATTGGATCGCTGCGTACTTTTCTGTTCACGGAAACCACCAACCGTATCGATCTGCGTTTGGGTGCTGAGGTGATTGATCACCTTTTGCGATTGCCACTCAATTATTTTGATCGTCGACCCGTTGGTGAATTGGCAACTCGTGTTGCTGAATTGGAGAAAATCCGCAGCTTTCTTACCGGCCAAGCACTCACAACCATGCTTGATGCAGCCTTTTCGGTGATTTATATCGTCGTAATGGTGCTCTACAGCTGGCTGCTAACATTTGTATCACTAGCAGTGATTCCGATTCAAGTGTCTCTAACTCTGCTAGGGGCTCCATTGTTCCGTCGTCAGATCCGCAGCGTTGCTCAAGAAAATGCGAAAACCCAGAGTCATCTTGTTGAGATTTTGAGCGGCATTCAAACCGTGAAAGCCCAGAATGTAGAGATGGTGAGCCGGTGGAAATGGCAGGATTTCTACTCCAAATACATTTCTCGTACATTTGAAAAAACAATTACTGGAACAGCCTTGACAGAGACGAGTCAGGTTTTCCAGAAGCTGTCTCAGCTGTTGGTCCTATGGGTAGGTGCTTCGCTCGTTCTTGATGGCCAACTGACCTTGGGACAGTTGATTGCTTTCCGCATCATCAGCGGTTACGTCACCCAACCCCTGCTCAGACTTTCCACGATTTGGCAGAACATTCAAGAGCTTCGCGTATCGTTCGAACGATTGGCGGATGTTGTGGATACGCCGGAAGAATCCGACGAGGCAGACAAGGGCAAAATTCCGCTTCCACCGATGGAAGGTTCAGTGCGATTCGAGGAAATCTGTTTTAGCTTTTCCAGTGATAACCCCCCAGTTCTGAAGAATGTCTCCGTCGAAATTCCAGCAGGAGCCTTTGTTGGAATTGTGGGCCAAAGTGGTAGTGGAAAGAGTACGCTCATGAAGCTACTGCCCCGTTTATACGCACCAGATTCAGGTCGCATATTGATTGATGACTGTGATATCAGTAAAGTTGAATTGTATTCATTGCGCCGCCAAATTGGTATTGTTCCCCAGGAGCCTTTGCTCTTTTCTGGCACGATCAACGATAATATCGCACTCACAGATCCGGATGCCAGCAGTGATGATATTGTTCGAGCTGCAAAATTAGCTTGCGCCCATGAATTCATCATGGGGCTTTCAAATGGCTACAGTACACAGCTGGGTGAGCGCGGCGCTGCCCTATCTGGCGGTCAACGTCAGCGCATTGCTATTGCTCGCACTTTGATCAGTCGCCCTAAATTGTTGGTGATGGATGAGGCCACAAGCGCCCTTGATTACGACACAGAAAGACGTTTGTGCCATGAGTTGCTCGACAATCTTCATGACTGCACCGTGTTTTTTGTGACCCATCGCCTCAATACAATTCGACGGGCACAGATTATTCTTCTAATGCATCAAGGTTCCATCGCTGAGACTGGAACGCATGATGAATTGATGGCTCTTAAGGGGCGCTATTACGCTCTCTATCGCCAGCAGGATAACGGTTAGACCGATGGCATTTCCCCCTGTGTCGATGCGTTCTCCTTTGCAATGGTTTCGCCGTGCCCAAAATTTGTTGGAGCGTGCTGTTCATAGCGACAGCGACAGCGTTGTGCTGCGCCAATCCCATAGCTGGGCCAGGGCCATCACCTGGAGTTTGATCGGTTGCACGGCCTTCGGAGTGGGCTGGCTGGCCTTGGCTCGCACCGAGGAAATCGTGGTGGCTCCGGGAAAACTTGAACCTATTGACTCCGTCAAGGAAGTGCGACTCCCGCTTGGCGGTGTGGTGGAAGACATGCTCGTGAAGGAGGGCGACAGGGTTAAAGCAGGGCAGGTGTTACTGCGCTTGGAGAGCGACACCAGTGCTGACCGCCGCTTCAGCCTTGTTAAAGCTCTGGCTTACAAGCAGGACCAGATTGCCCATAAACGCAATGAACTTGAGCGCTATCGCGATCTCAATTCGACTGAACAGCGCTCGCTTGTGCAGTCTTTGGCCTTGGAACGTGACATCGCCAATCGCCTGGCCAGCCTGCAGCGTGAGGGTGCCGTACCCGACCTTCAATTCCTTCAGCAGCGCAACAAGGCCCAGCAGGTGGAATCACAACTCAAGCAATCCATGGCGGATCGCCGCCGGCAGGAGGCGATTTTGTTTCAAGGTCTCGAGCAGCTTCAATCCGAGCTGGCTGACCTCCGCAGCCGGCTGAGTGAGGCTGAAACTAGCCTGCGCTATCAGGTGATCAAATCCCCTGTGAACGGGCTTGTTTTCGATCTCAAACCAACCGGGAAGGGTTTTGTTGCGCAAACCAGTGAACCCGTCCTCCGCATTGTTCCCTATGACAAGCTAGAGGCCCGTGTTGAGGTGGCCAGCAGCGATATCGGCTTTGTCCGCTTGAACAAGCCTGCAGACATCAGCATTGATTCGTTCCCAGCCACCGACTTTGGTGTGCTCACTGGTTTAGTGCGCAAGATCGGTTCTGATGCTCTCCCTCCAGATCAAATGCACCAGACCTATCGATTCCCCGTCGATATTCGATTGAATGAACAGCAATTGAAGCTTAAATCTGGACAGCGCTTGCCACTTCAGGTCGGCATGTCACTAACCGCAAACATCAAGCTCCGGAAGGTAACCTATCTTCAGCTGCTGCTCAGTGACTTCAAGAACAAGGCCGATTCCCTGAGGCAGATTTAATTCTAGTCAACTGCTTTAAAGTGAAGAGCATTAGATAAATGTGATTGAGCGGCTTTCGCTGATGCCGAAATTCTTGAGCCTAATGATTGCATCTTCGCCAGGTTGAAAGCCTGCGGTTTCGCCATTGATCACCACAATGGTGTCTGTGCTGCCCTCTAAGGTGATGGTGCCTGCACCGTAGCTGGGAAGGGTTTCCATGATGCGACTGATGCCTACCCGTGTAAGATTTTTGAGAAATCCACTGGGGTATGGGTTGAGTGTGGAGAGGCTGAAGGGCCGATCGCCTGGGATGTCAATGACATCGTTGCCTTCTCCGAAATCCTCGATGCGATCGTATTTTTCCAGGTTGGAGTCCTTGTAATCCTCGAGCGTGAAGCGGTCATTGCCCCCGTTCCCCCACAGTTGATCGGGGCCACCGCCGCCGATCAGGATGTCATCGCCATCCCCGCCGAAGAGATCATCCTTACTGTTTTTGCCGATGAGAATGTCGTTGCCATCATCGCCATACAAATAGGATCGACTTGAAGCACCTTGCAGGTAGTCGTTGCCGCCCTGACCCCAGACCTTGGCGCCGTAGTAGTTGTTGAGGATGATGCGGTTGTCCCTGTCGTTGCCGCGGAAAGCCAAATCCTTACCCCCTTTGGTTACAATGAGTTCCTCGATGTGATCTGGAATATTAAAGTCGCCAGTGGCCGTTAGCATGATCTTGTCATAGCCTTGGTCAAGTAACTCAACAGGCTTGCTATCGGAAATAATGTGATACGTGTCGTCTCCAAGTCTCCCCATGCCAGCGGCTTTGGATGGCAAGATAAAAACCTCATCTTCACTGCCGCCCAGCACCGTTTGCCCGGGCTCACAGATGTACATGCCGAGGTCGAGTGCGGATATCTTGAGGCGACGCATCAGATCTTGCAGGGTGTTGACCTGCAAGGGGTCTTGACTCAGATTGCTGAGATTGAAGGGGTCATTGCGACAGTCGTAGAGCTCCAGCTCGCCGTTGTTGTAGACGGTGAGACGGTAATGTTCGGTGCGTAGGGAAACACTCCCGTTCACATGGGAGATCACACCTGGTCGCCTGAGGCTGGTTTCTGTCCTTTTGAGCAGGCCGCTGAGGTCTCTCCCCTGCAGTCCATACAAGGGTGGGAGATCGCTGAGCCCCAGCAGGGTGGGGAAAATATCCAGCAGGCTTGTGGGCGTTGTGATCTGCGTGCCTGCGCTCGCCTTGAGGCGTGGATCACGGATCACCAGGGGAATATTGTTGCCAGCTTCCCAAAGGGTGAACTTTCCCCAGTGGTCATGGTCACCGAGGTGATAGCCGTGATCGCTCCACAACACCACAACGGTGTTGTCTCCATAGAGACTGTTGTCCAGGCCGTCGAGCACAAGACCCACCAGGGAGTCTACGTAGGACACGGCTGCCATGTAGCCGTGAATCAAGCTTCTCCAGCTTTGGTCCGCCTGAATGGCGGTATGAACGCGTTCAGATCGGGTGAGGAACTGCTTGAAAAATGCGGTGGGTTGACTGGTTTGGCCGGCTCGACTGTAAGGATCGATGATGTTGCTCGGTTCGTAGAGGTCGTAGAACTCCTGCGGCACCTTCCACGGCAAATGCGGGGCCCGAAACCCAAGCGAAAGAAAAAAGGGTTGCTGTTTCTGGTATGACTTGAGAAAGTTGCGGCTCCAGGTGGCGACGTTTGTGTCCGCCATGCGCTCGCTGGTCACCGGAGGCAGACCGACCACGCTTTTGGGGTCATCCAATTCGTTGTCGGAGTTCCACCACCCTTCCACTTCCTGATAGTGGTCAAACAGCTGATGGAGCAGTGGGCTTGAGGTGGTGTCCACGCTTTTGCCAATGCCAACGGCGTAGTAGCCGTTATCTCTGAAACGGCTAACGAGGTTTTCCTCCAGCGGAACCGCTTCAAGGCCTGAGGGGTCAAGATTGCTGAAGATGCCGGTTCTGAAGCTGCTCTTGCCTGTGAAGAGGGCGGTTCGTGACGGGTTGCAGAGGGGTGTGGTGGCGTAGGCGTTGCTGAACAACGCGCTTGAGCCGATCAAGCGATCGATGTTGGGCGTGATGAGTTCAACGCCAAAGGCATCACGGAAACGGACGATGTTGATCAGATCGTCTGTGCCGATCAGCAGGATGTTGGGCTTGCTGCTCAAGTGATGGGCTCAGATGATGGCATCTACAAGGGCGTTGCGCAGCGACGCCAGATCATTGCCGCTCAGATCCTGGATGACACCATTCGTCTGATCGGCTTTCGGGTCGTTGTAGCTGAGCAGGATCGGTAACGCGTCTGGCCTTGGGGTGGAGGCCAGCTGAAGCACCACAACGGTGTCGTCATCGGCCACCTCCGCCTTCAACACCTTGATGCGCCGACCCGCGGCACTGAGGCTGAACAAGCTGGGTTTGACGCTGCCGGGTTGAATCAACTCATCGAACTGAACGCTGATTTCGCGTCCGTCGAGCACAGCATCGATTAGGTTTGGCGCCTCCTCATCTTGAATGTAGTTGCTGAGGTTGATGCCTTCCTGGCTACCCCAGTCGTTACCGGAGAGGTCCTCGATCACCCCTGACTTTTGGTCCCCTGACAAATCGGTATAACTCAGTTGCAGTGCCCCACCGGCCTGCAGGGTGGTGGCTAGTTGCAAGGTCACCTGACCATCCCTGGCGTTGGTCTGAACCCCTTTGAGGTTGAGTTTGCGGGTGCCGTCCTGCAGTCTGAAACGATTTAGGTTCGGGATAGCATCGCTCAGGGCTTTGTTGAAGAACAGGTCGACCCGTGTGGCTTCCACTTCCGCGCGTTCCAGGGCCAGGGGGGTGCGATCGATGGTCTGGTTGGCCACGGGTTGTTTCACCAGGCTGCTGAGGTCGTTACCGTTACTGTCTTCAATTACGCCTCGGGTTTGATCGCCGTCGGCATCGGTGTAGCTCAAGGTCACTTGATCACCGGCTGCGGCCATCCGATCGAGCGTGAGCAGCACCGATCGGCTGGCCGGATCGGTGAACACGCGCTTCACCTTGCTGTTGGTGCCATTGATGTCCACACGGAATGCCGTCATGGCGGGCATCGTCGCTGCAATGTCCTTGTTGAACAGGAGTGTGAGACTGTCGCCGTCGATGCTGAGCCTGTCCGTGCTCAAGGGGGTGAGGTCGACGCTGTCATTGCGTACCGGCAGGTTGCTGAAGCTCTCCAGGTCGTTGCCGACCGCATCCTGGACGACCCGTGAGGTCTGATCGCCATTGAGGTCGCTGTAGCTGATGGCTACCGTGCTGCCGGGCGCCACGGCGCTGGCTAGGTCAAGCTGCACCTGCCCCGCTTCGGCCTCGATGCGGGTCTTCACCACCGCCACCGGGCGTTGGTCCACGAGCACCTTGAAGGCCGATGTGCTCGGCAGGGCCGCATCCAACTGCTCATTGAGTTGCAGGATCAGCCCTTTGCCATTGGCTGTGGCCTCCACCACCTGCGGTGCGCTGACATCAGCGGCCAGGTTGGTGACCTTGAAGGCGCGGAAGCTTTCCACATCCAGACCATCGGCACTTTCCAGTACCGCCGCCGTCTGATCACCGCTGAGATCGAGATAGGACAGGGTGAGGGATTCCTGCGGTGTGATGCTGCGGTCGAGCAGCAGGCTCACGAAACCGCCGCTGGCATTCACCACGGTTTGGATCACCCTGGGGAAGCTGCGGCCTGCCTGCAGGGTGAACGCTGCGGGGTTGGGGGAGGTGGCCGCCAGTTCGGTGTTGAACTGCAGCAGGACCAGATCCTGTTCAACGCTGGCGCTGACCAGCAGGGGCTTCACCAGCACCCGCACCGGTGCCACAGGGGTCGTTTCCGCACTACTGACCGTCTCCTGGAAGCCGGCGTTGTCGGTGTAGCCCACGGTGACGCGGATCACCTGGCCCAGATCGCTGGAGCTGAGCCGGTATTGGTTGGAGCCGGTGCGCTGAATGACGGAGAACACCAGGCTGTCCGGATCAGCGGACTCCCAGGTGTAGAAGAGTGAGCTGGAGCCGATACCATCGGCGTCGATGAGGGATCCCTTGTCGGCACGCAACAGCTTGCCCACCTCGGGGATGCCGGTGATGAAGGGCGCTCCACTGGGGAGATTGTTGTCGCGGCTCACCACCTCCGTCGGCAGGCTCATGGCCAATTCGGCAAAGCCGGCCCCATCGGTGTAACTGGCTTCGAGCCGTAGCACCCTGCCGAGATCCCGTGGATTCAGGGTGTAGGACAAACCCGATCCCACCGTGCTGAACACCCGTTGGTTGGGGTCTGCGGATTGCCAGCGGTAAGTCACCGCTCCTAAGGAGTCCGGGTCGTTGAGGTTGCCCAGATCCGCCGTGAGGGTTTGGCCCACCTTGGCTGCCCCGAGGATCTGGGGCCCGCCGACGGGGGGTTGATTGTCCTGCCCAACCAGGGCAGTGGAGCCACTGTTGAAAGGACCCTCGTTGAAGCCATAGGCGTCGACATAGCGGGCCACCACCTGCAGGAAGGTGCCCTTATCGGCCCGGGTGAGCGTGTAGCTGTTCGCTGTGGCGCCGGGAATATCCTGGAAGGTGCCTGGGCGATTGCCGATGCCTGGCAATGGGGGCGCTGACTGCCACTGGTAGCTCACGGTGGCGATGCCGTCGGCGTCGTTGAGGGAGCCGAGGCTGGCCTGCAGCGTTTGCCCCACTTTGGCACTGCCGCTGAGGCTTGGGGTGCCCAGACCCGGACGGTTCACGCGAGGCACCGGGGCGGTGGGCTGGCTCACCGCCATCTCCTGGAAGCCGGCGCCATCGGTGAGATTGAGGCTCACCCGCAGCCGCTTGGCCTGATCGGTGCTGCTGATCCGGTAGGTGCTGCCGGTGGCCCCAGGGATGGCCTGGTAGCTGAGGCCATCGCTGGAGGTCTCCCATTGGTAGCTGAACCCGCCAAATAGGCCATCGGCATCGCTGAGGCTGCTGGTGCTCACACTGAGCTGGTTGCCCACCGCCACCACTCCCACGATGCCCGGCTCGCCGCTGATGGGGGTGTTGGTGAGGCTCACCGGCGCGGAGGGGGCACTGCTGGTGCTTTCACCGTTGCCCAGGCCATCGACGTAGGTCACCACAGCCCGGAGCAGGGCGTTGCGATCCGCCCGGCTGGGCCCATAGCTGGAGGCTGTTGCTCCCGGGATGTCGACCCAGTTGCTGCCGGAGGTTGAGCTCTGCCATTTCCAGTTGAAGCTGCCGAGCCCGTCGGGGTCACTCAGGCCACTGGCGTCTGCCAGCAGGGTTTGACCGACCACGGGGTTGCCGCTGAGCATCGGTACACCCACCACCAGGTTGTTGTTGGTGACTACCGCAACGGTGGGGGAGCTGTAGAGGGTGCTCACGGCACCGAAGCCGTCTAAGACACTGGCGGCAACCCGCAGGGTCTGACCCTGATAGGCGCTACCGATCGTGTAGGTGTTGCCGGTGGCCGCTGGAATGTCCTGCCAGCTGTTGGAGCCTGCGGGTGCGGCCTGCCAGCGGTAGGTGAGGGACACGATGCCGTCCGCATCGCTGATGCCGCTGCCGTCGGCGCTTAACACCTGACCCACTTTCGGGGTGCCTAACACCAGGGGCACGCCCCCGGGAGGGGTGTTGCCCGTGATCGGCACTGTGGGGCTGCTGAACAGCAGTTCGCTGTTGCCAGCTCCGTCGGTGAAGCTGGCTGAAACCCTCAGGATCTGCCCCCGCAGCGTCTGGACGGGGATGGTGAAACTGCTGCCGCTGCCCACCTCCTGCCAGGTAATCCCGCCATTGGCGGACGACAGCCAGGCGAAGCGGATGGCCCCCACGCCGTTGGCGTCGCTGATGGAACCACTGTTGGCCGTGAGAAAGCTGCCTTCCCGGATGGCACCGCTGATGCTGGGGGCTCCGGTTGCCGGCACGTTAAGGGTGGTCTCACCGCTGAGGCGAACGGCGTCAATGGCCTCGTAGCTGCTGTCTCTGTCTACATCGACATTGATGCGAACCCCGGTGACCCGATAGCTTGTTAACGGGAAGTTGAATCGCAGCGTGTTGACCGATCCCCATGGTGTGTAGTCTTTGAAGCCGGTTGGGGTGATGGTTCTGTAGGTGCCGTACTCATCAAGGAGCTGGATACTGGTAACGAATCCATTGCCATTGGATTCAACAACCTCAATGCCATTGGCGTAAACGGGGGTTAAGAATCCAACAATCAGATAATCGTCTGCTGTCTGCGGATTTTTGTCTCCGTAGCTGTAGCCCGTTTTCCAGGCATTCCGGGAATGGCCGTAGAAGGCATTAGGTGCACCCGTGGGTCCCCAGTCCTGGGTCCAGGAATCCCAGGCATATTTGGATCGATCCCCCATGCCGATGGTGCGGTTGGCGTATTGCTGAAGGGCGGGCATGGTGATGTTCCTCAGGACAGGGGTTGGTTGTCGGTGAGTGGGATCACCGTGAAATCGCGCAGGCTGGCCAGATCATTTCCGGCCAGATCTTCGATCACTGCACGGGTTTGGTCCCCCCGTGGATCGCTGTAGGACACCAGAGGCTCGGCGCCCTCGGGGATGCGAGCATTCAATTTGAGGTTGACCACGGTGTCCCCCTCGGTGACCGCTGCGCTGCGCACCCGCAGCCTCTGGCGACCCAGGCGAACGCTGAAAGCACTGGCATTCAAGGTGGTGCCCTTGATGGGTTCGTCAAAATAGAGGGTGATCTGATCAACGTCCCAATCGGCATCAATCAGCGTGGGCGCCGTGCTGTCCAGGGCGAAGTTGGTGATGTTCTGACCCTTGAAGCTGGTGAGGTCGTTGCCCGCTACGTCTTCGATCACGCCCCGGTCTTGATCACCGGCCTGGTCGTTGTAGCTGAGTTGCACCGGCACCCCTGGTGCCACCGCCGCCGCCAGGTTGAGGGTGATCACCCCATCGGCGGGGGTGGCTTCGATGGAGCGGATTCGTTGCAGGCGACCATTGGCCAACAGCTGGAAACGGCTGCTGGAGGGCAGGCTGGTACCAAGGCCCTTGTTGAAGGTGAGGGTCACCTGGTCGTTGTCAAGCTCCGCCCGCTCCAGCAGCAGGGGATTGGTGTCGGCCGTGTCGTTTTTTACGGCCCGCTTCAGCAGGCTGCCCATGTCGTTGCCCTGGCTGTCTTCGACAACACCGGTGCGCTGATCCCCCGACGGATCGGTGTACGACACCGTGACCAGTTGCTGATCGGTGACGGCGCGGGCCAGGCTCAGGGCCACCTGGCGGTCGCCTGGCAGCACCTGCACACGGCTGATGGCCACCACGCGCCCGTCCGCTTCCACGCGGAAGGCACCGGCCGAGGGCTGGGTGGAGCCCAGCTCCCGGTCGAAGTGCAGCAGCAGGGTCTGGCCGTCCACGCTGGCAGTGGTTGGAGCCAGTGGCGCCACATTGAACGACTGGTTCTCCACCGCCTGATCGCTGAAGCTGGCCAGGTCGTTCCCCGCCAGGTCTTGAATCACGCCGGCAGTCTGGTTACCGATGAGATCCTTGTAGGCCAGGGTCACCACCTGGCCGAAGCTCACCGGTGTGCCCAGGGTCAGTCTGACGCTGCCGCTGCTGGGTTCGCTGCTTAGGGTGCGGACAGGCAGGGGCCGACCATCCACCCGCACGGTGAACAGGGATGGGGGAGCAAGATCCTTGCTGAGTGCTTCATCCAGCACCAGCACCAGTTGGGTGCCAGCCACAGAGGCGCTCACGACAGCCGGAGGCTGGGTGTCGGTTTGGTCGTTGGTCACCTTCAGATCACTGAAGGAGGGGAGGTCCACCCCCCCCTTCTGTTCGATGGAGCCGCTGCTTTGCTCCCCCTGCAGGTCGGTGTAGCTGACACTCACGGCAGCCATGGGTGCCACCGGCGCTGCCAGAGTGAGGCTGATCAGTCCGTCCCCAGCCGACACCGCTGTGCTCAAGACGTCGGTGCTGCGCCCATCCACGCTCACCCGGAACCGACTGGGGCTGGGCAGGGTGGCGCTGAGTTCGATGTCGTACTGGAGGCTGATCACAGCGCCGCGCACGCTGGCTAGCCGTGGATTGCTGTTGGCCGGCTGGAGCACAGGCAGGCCGGCGCTGGTGCTGAGTCGCAGTGGTGCAGCCGTGAGGCTGTTGCGGAAGCCGGCACCATCCACGTAGGTGGCCACCACCCGCACCAGCTGGCCGGCATCCGCCGGGCCCACGCGGAAACGATCTCCGCCGCCGGCGGCTGTCCAGTTGAAGCCATCGCCGCTGCGTTGCCATTCCCAACTGACACTGCCTAGCCCATCGGGTTCGTTGATGCCTTGGGCGCTGGCCACCAGCTCACTGCCCGCGGTGCCGCTCCCGAGGATGCTGGGCTGCCCACTGGCCGGCCGGTCGGTGGGGTTTGCTGGCCGCACCGGGCCGACGGATGCGGTGAGCACAGCCTCCGGGAAGCTGGCGCCATCGATGTAGGTGGTGCTGGCACGGATCAGTTGATTGGCTTCGGCGCTGGTCAGTTGCAAATTGGGGCCATTGCCGGCCAGGGGTCGCCAGTTGACCCCGTCCAGGGACGCCGACCACTGGTAGGTGGTACCGCCAAAGACCCCCTGGGGATCCGTGCTCACCAGGGTCACAATCAGGGTGTCCCCCACGGCGGCTCGACCATCCGGGGGATTGGCGGCGTTCTTGATGATGTCCAGCCTGTAATTGGCCGCTCCGCTGTTGATCGGGGAGGAGGGCGGCAGCAGTGGTGGTGGAGGCGTGCCTGGTGACACTCCGGGGGAGGAGGGCGGCAGCAGAGGTGGTGGAGGCGTGCCTGGTGACACTCCGGGGGAGGGGATGCCGTTGACCGTCAGCCAATAACCTCTCGAGGAGTACTGCCCATTGAAGTCGCTGCCATCAACGGCTGAAAAGATGGATTGTTGATAAAAACGAAGGATGTAATCCTTGCCTGGTAAGAGATCGAAAGGCGGGTTGATGGTGACAACCATGCCATTAACATTGCCCTGAACCGTGTGTTCAGTTCCTGAATAAGTGCCGGAGCTGGCCTGGCCCTCGGTCAAGGTGATGCGTCCGGGCCCGAGGGTCACCGGCACACTGAAGGCCACCGCTAAGTCGTCGCTGCTGTTTGGGTTGTAGTTGACCAGTGACGCTTTGATGGTCATGGGGTCTTTAGAGCGGCCCGATGGTTTTTGGATCCAGGCCCGTGTTTGCTCCCTTCGCCGGGGGGCTACCACCGGGCGATCAGAGATTGCAAGGGTTTGGATCCAACCGAGGGGTCCGGTTCGATACAAAGTTGTGACACAATATCACAGAAGTCTGGGTCTAAACGCTCGCGCGTATCGCGGTTCAGATGGGGGTGAAGCTCAGTTCCCCCGCGTTCCCCACCACCAGGCTGCCGGCTTTGAGGGGGAGTCGTTCATTGGGCTGGAGTGCGCTGCCGATCTCTTCGAACTCCAGCAGGCCCATCGCTTCGCGGCCCCCCATGGCCCGCAACTGAAACCGTTCTGGCACGGCCGATGCGGTGATGGTGTATGTGCCCGCTCCGAGCAGGAGCCGGTCTGTCCCGAGGCCCCCTTCGAATTGGCCGCCCCCGAAGCCCCGGATCAGGTCATCACCGTCCCCCAGGATCCAGCGACCAGCACCGCGGAATCCGCCGTCCAGGGAATCCACTTCGTCGTTTCCGGCGCCTGTGTTGACCACGCCGTTGTTGTTGATGCCCTTGTAGCGGGCCTTGGTGTTGGTGCCGCGGCTAGCCCGGATCAGGTCATCACCATCACCCATGGAGATGGTGCCGGAATGATCCAGGTGCACCACATGGAGCTGGTCATTCCCGGCACCCGCCAGAAATAGGCCGCGGCTATTGCAGAACAAGCCGGTTGCCTTGAACTGGTCATCGCCATCGCCGAGGTTGATGCTGCCTGCGCTGATCAGCACCTCGGTGCTTTCGACACTGTCGCGGCCTGCGCCGGTGAACAGTGAGCCACTGGAATTGATGCCGTAGGCGCCTGAGGAGCGTTTGCTGAGCCCCAACCGCAGGGCCGTCAGGGTGTCGTCACCATCCCCGAGGTCCAGCTTGCCAGTGAGCCACAGGCTGTCATCGCCGTTGCCACGGAAAGAGGTGTTGAGCAGGTCGTTGCCGGCGCCGGTGCTGAGACTGCCCATCACCTGCAATCCTTTGCCGATCAACTGGTCATCTCCGTTGCCGGCGTTGATCCGATCGCTGCGCTGCACCTCCAGCAGGCTCTTGCGTTCAGAGAGCAGGTCGGCCTCTGTGGTCCAGCGGCCCCTCTGGAGCCCCATGTCATCAACCCAACCGGATTTGGTGAGGGTGATGAAGCTCATGGCGGAGACTGGTGAGGTGCGTGAATGGGGTTGGGGTTGAAGTGAAACGGTGGCAAGGGAGCTCCCCTGCCACCGCTGTGGCCTCAGATCGCGATCGAGGTGCAGGCGCCGGCATAGAGCTCCTCAAGGGCGCTCTTGGGGCGGCCGCCGCTGATCTCGCTGCTGCCCAGGCTGATCAGGCGCTTGCTGGGGCCTGAGGTGAGGTTGACAACATCAAAATCCCTCAGCGACCCCAGGTCGTTACCGGCCAGATCTTGAATCACCCCAGTGGCCTGGTCATTGCGGGGGTCGGTGTACGAGATGAGCACATCGGTTCCCGCTGCCACGGAGCCACTCAGGGTCAGTTCAGCCACGGTGTCGCCCTCCAGCACTTTCACCGAGCGGGCACGCAAGCGCTTGCCCCCGGCTTTGATCGAGAAGGCACTGGCGTTGACCCGGCCACCGCTGAGCTCCTCATCGAAGTAGAGGGTCAACAGGTTGCCCTCCGCCTCGGCATCCACAAGGGTGGGCGCCTCTTCATCGAGCACAAAGTTGTTGACTTTGAACCCCTTCACGCTCGCGAGATCCTTGCCGGAGTTGTCCTCGATCACGCCGCTCACCTGGTCGCCCAGCTGGTCGGTGTAGTCAAGTAGCACAGAAGCCCCGGCGGGGATGCTGCTGCGTAGGTTGAGGGTCACCGTGCCGTCGTTCGGGCTCGTCTGAATCGAGCTGATCGCTTGCAGCTTGTTGTTCGCCAGCACCTTGAAGCGGGCGCTGCTCGGCACGCTGCTCCCCAGCTCCTTGCTGAGGGTGACCACCAGCTTGTTGCCCCCCAGCACCTCAGCGCTGTCGAGGGTGAGCGGGTTGGCATCGACGGTGTCATTCTTCACCGGTTTCTTGGTGAAGCTGATCAGGTCGTTGCCCTGAACATCTTCCACCACACCAGTGCGTTGATCGCCGGCGGGGTCGATGTAGGACACCACAACCGACTGCTTGTTGGTGACCGCCGATCCCAGGGTGAGCACCGCCTGACGATCGCTGGGGAATACCGCAACGCGGTTCACGTTGATCACCTTGCCATCGGCTTCGACCCGGAAGGTTTTGGCGGAGGGCAGGGTGGCGGCAATGTCCCGGTCGAAGGTGATCTCCAGGGTGTCACCGTCGACGGTGGCATTGGCGAAGGCCAGCGGCGTGGTCTCGAAGGTGTTGTTCACCACGGTGGCATTGCTGAAGGTGGCCAGGTCATTGCCGGCCTTGTCCTGCAGCACCTTGGTGGCTTGGTCACCTGCGAGGTCCTTGTAGGAGAGTTGAACGTCATCACCGAAGGCCACCGCACTGCTGAGCACGAGACTCACCAGGCCGCTGTCGGGAGCGCTCTTGACCTCGCTCACGCTGATGGTGCGCCCGTTGCTGCGCACCGTGAAGGCGCTGGCGGGGGCCACTTCGGCGCCGAGGCTTTCATTCAGCGTCAGGGTGAGGGTCTTGCCGTCAACGCTGAGATCCACCACCTCAGGGGCCTTGCTGTCCTGGGAGCGGTTCTCGACCGGCAGGTCATTGAGGTTGGCCAGGTCGACGCCGTCCACGCTTTCGATCACCCCGAAGGTCTGATCGCCGAGCATGTCGGTGTAACTGACGGTGACCGATTCCCCAAACACCACGGGCTTGTCCAGGGTGAGCAACACCTGCCCATCGCTGCTGGAGACGGAGCTGGACACCACGCGCGCAGGGCCGTCACCCACCACCACCCGGAAGCGGGCTGTGCTGGGGTTGCTGTTGCGCACCTCTTGGTCGAACTGAAGGGTGATCAGGTCGTCCACCACAAAGGCCGACAACACAGCCAGGGGGTTGGCGGTAGGGGGCAGGGGCACCGGCGGCGGGTTCTTGTCCACCGTGTTGCCGAAGTTGACATCCTTGAAGGTCTGGTTCGCGGCCGTCACCACCAGGGTGTTTGGAGCCTGGGTCTGCAGGTAACCACTGGGCACCTTCTCCTTCACCGCATAGCTCTGCCCCACGCTCAACGCGGAGGTGGTGATGGTGTAGGAGCCGTCGCTGCCGCTGGTGGTGCTGGGCTCGCCGCTGTCGAAGCTGCCGTTGCCGTTCAGATCCACGTAGATCTCAACGCCAGCCAGGCCGGGTTCGGTGTACTGGGTGGCGCCGATCGAGCCGCCCAGCTTGCCGGAGAGCACATCACGCACCTCCTCAGGGGTGGTGAAGATGTAGGCGGTGCCGTCGCTGTCGATCGCGCTCAGGGGCGATTTGCGCGCACCAGTGCCCACGCCGAAGGCCTGCACGTTGTAGCCGGCTGCCTTGAGGGCGGCGAATTCTGAGGTGCCGTCCTGGCCCCAGTTGGGTTCGCCATCGGACAGAAAGATGACGTTGCCATCGGTGGATCCCCAGCCCCGCAGCACCGAGAGGGCCGTGCTCAGGCCTGCCGAGTAGTTGGTGCCGCCTTGGAGCTGCAGACCAGCCACCCTGTTGTAGAAGTCGTAGCCGCTGCTTGTGGAGGTGCTGGCGGTGCCGTTGAACTCGGTGCTGGCGCCATCGGAGAAGCTCACCAGAGCCAGGTTGGCGCTGCCGAATCCCTGGTTGAGCAGGCTGGAGTGGAAGCTTTGGGCCGCGGCGATCTCAGCGTCCAACACCGTGTTGGGCATGTAGTCGCTGTTGAGATCGCCAACAGGTGAGCTGCCCACAAAGGGAAAGTAGGTGCTGCCGGAGACATCCAGCACCAACACCACATCAGGGTCTTTGCCTTTGATCAGGCTTGTGGCACGGAAGCCATTGGCGTCCTGGTCGTCGTATTTGAAACCTGAAATTGTGAATGGCATGGGTGTGTGAAGTGCGAAAGCGGGGGCATCAACACCGTTGATGCCCCCGCGGGGTACTAGAGGACTGGGATCCGGGGGGTCAGATCAGCAGCTGCAGGCGATGAGTTCGGCCACGGAGGCGGCGGCCCCCAGGTCAGTACCGTTGAACAGGCGCTTGCTGGCGCCGTCGTTCATGTTGGCCACAGGGAAATCACGGATGCTTTCCAGGTCGTTTCCGGCCAGATCCTGCACCACGCCTTTGGCCTGGTCGTTTTTGGGATCCTTGTAGGAGATCACCACGTCGACTCCGGCGGGCACGGCACTTTGCAGCTGGAGCTCGGCCACGGTATCGCCGGCGGCGATGCTGGCGGAGCGCACCTTGAAGCGCTGGCGCCCGGCGGTCACGGTGAAGGCGCTGGCATTGGGGCGGGAGTTGTCCAGCTCCTTATCGAAGTAGAGGGTGACCGTGCGGCCGTCCACCTCGGCATCCACCAGCTCAGGCGGGGTGGCGTCTTCGATGAAGTTGGTCACCGAGAAGGATTTAACGGTGGCTAGGTCTTTGCCGGTGGCGTCTTCCACCACGCCGAAGCTCTGGTCGCCGGCTTGGTCGCTGTAATCAAGGGCCACCTTCACCCCGGACGGGATGCTGTTGCGCAGATTGAGGATCACCTGCCCGTCATCTGGGCTGGTCTCAATTGAGCTGATGGCCTGCAGCTTGCCATTGGCCAGCACCTTGAAACGGGCGGCGGAGGGCTCGGAGGTGCCCAGCTCCTTGCTGAAGGTCAGCACCAGTTGCTTGCCACCCACCACTTCAGCGGTGTCCAGGCTGATGGGGTTGAGGTCGACCGTGTCGTTCTTCACCGGTTTTTTGGTGAAGCTGATCAGGTCATTGCCCTGCACATCCTCCACAACGCCGCTGCGCTGGTCGCCCGCGGGATCGATGTAGGACACCACCACGGTTTCCTTGTTGGTCACCGGGGTGGCCAGGGTGAGCACCACCTGGCGGTCGTCCGGGAACACTTCGGCCCGGGTGGCGTTGATCACGCGACCATTGGCCTCAACGCGGAAGGTGCGCGCCGAGGGCACCACGTCGGCGATGTCCCGGTCGAAGGTGATCTCGAGGGTGTCGCCGTTCACCGTGGCGGCCGCGAAGGCCAGCGGGGTGGCGTCGACGGTGTCGTTGACCACCACTTCGTTGGCGAAGGTGGCCAGGTCGTTGCCGCTGGTGTCCTCCAGCACGCCCGAGGGCTGGTCGCCCGAGAGGTCCTTGTAGCCGATGGTGACGTCGTCGCCGAAGGCCACCGCCTTGGCGAGGGTCAGCACCGCCTGGCCTCCGATCACCTCAACGGCGGAGACGGCCACGGGCCGGGCATTCACCAGCACGCTGAAGGCCGAATTCCTAGGCAGGCCGCTGCCCAGGCTCTCGTTGAAGCTGAGGGTGAGCCGGTTGCCATCCACATTGGCGGCATCCAGTTGTGGCGCGACGGCGTCCGCGGAGTCATTGGTGATCGCCTGGGTGAAGCTGGCGATGTCGCTGCCATCCGCCAGCTGCAGCACCCCGGAGCTCTGATCTCCGATGAGGTCGGTGTAGGTCACCGACACGGAGGCGCCGGGGGCCGGCGCGGAGGCCAGGGTGAGGAAGGCCAGGCCTTCGCCGCTCGAGACGCTGGCGGCAATCACACTGGTCACAACCCCATTGACGGTGACCCGGAAGCGGGCTGTGCTGGGGGCAGAATTGGCGAGTTCAGCATCAAACTGCATGGTGATCAGGTCACCAAGCAGCGTGGTCAGGGAGGGGTGAGGCGTGGTGAGAGAAGAGTGAGACATAATTCTGAGAACCTTAGACTAAGCTCGGTCCAAAGGGCACTTTAATTCAGCCGGCGCGCACCGCCAAAATATCCATAGAAATTGCAGAACTCAGAGCTGTCCCTCGCTGGTCAGCCTGGTGAGCAGTTGTTGCACGGCCCAGGTGTTGCGTTCGGCAATGCAGTCGATCAGCTCCGGCGCCAGCCGCCGGTCGTCCCGCAGGAGGGGTTGCAGCCAGGGTTCTTCGAGCAACCCCACCCAGCGGTTGCTGACGATCTCCAACCCCAGCATCCCCGCTTCGGCCACCAGGCGGGAGAAGCTCTCCACCCAGCCGGGTAAAAACACCAACCTGCCGTAGCAGCCAAGGGTCTGCAGGAATTCCGGGTAGCCCATCGACGGCAGGGCATCCACGCTCCAGCCCCTCTGGCGGCACAGCTCGAGGGCCCCCTGCGTGTTCTTCACCGGGGTTTGCGACTGCATCACCGCCGTGCGCTCTGGCCAGCGCATGCCCTGCTGCCGCAACCGCCTGATCACCGCCAGCCAGTCTGGTCGCCAGAAATTGGTGCCCTGGCTCCAGGTGTTCTCCAGCCTCGTGCAGCGCCGCAGGATCTGTTCATGGAGGCTTGACTGACACACCACCCAACGGGCTGCCCCATAGAAGGACAGATGGCACAGCTCCTCGGCCGGTGGCCGCCAATCTGGGAAGAGACAGGGGTTGCGCCCACGCAGGTAATGGTGGTCGTGTTCGAGAATGAAGTAGGGCGTGCCCGATTGCTCCAGCCATCGGCGGTGACCCGGCTGCAGCTGCAGGGCGTTGGCCACCAGGATCGGGCCCTGCCGGTGCTGCTCCAGCCACTCGACGGTCACGGCCCTGGAGCGGCAGCGGTGCACATCCCCATGGGCCAGCAACCGCAGGATCAGGGCTTCATCACTGTGTTCTGCCCCCCCGGCGAAGTCTTCGAGGAAGTGATCGGCGATGAAGCCGATGGCCATCAGGGTCGGGCCTGGGACTCACGCAGCAGCATAGGGTCCTTGCTGGTCAGCACCATGTCGCTTCCCCAGTGGATGGCCCCAGGGGGAGGGGCTGTCCCGGCCGGGAGCCAACCCAGACGGGTGTCGAGCTGCAGCAGGGCTGCACGGGTGGGCGGGTCCAGGCTCTCCAGGGGGTCGTGGATCAGCAGGCTGTCGTCCCCGTGGGCCTGATCGAACCACATGGCCAGGGCGGCGGCGAGAGTGAGTCGTGAGCGCCCCAGGGTGAGCACCAGCTGCAGCGGCGCGGTTCCCGGGGGCAGCGCTGGGATGGAGGCTGGTTCGGTCCGCTCCGTCATCGGCAGGTGGGATGCGGCCTGCAGCTCCCGCCAGAGGGCACAGCTTTCCGGCAGCAGCACCTGCCAGAGCCGCAGCCCGTGGCCCGAGCTGGGGTGCAGCAACTCCGGCCGCACGGGGGTCTTGACGGCCCTGCCGTCTGGCTCGGGCAGCTGCCAGTGCATCGCCAGCAGCTCGGAGAGCCGGCCGGGCTCGCTGGCCAGGGCATCACAGTTGAGCAGCAGACAACTGTCGTGGTGGTCCTGCATGTAATCCAGGAGGCGGCGGTTGTAGGCCCCCCAGATGGCCGCGCAGACGTCCGGGTCGGCCTGCAGGCTGGCGTGGCCGAAACGGGCCAGCGACAGGCAGCACTCCCAGGGGCTGCGATAGCTGAACAGATAGTGCAGCTGGGGGATGCGTTCCGCCCAGAAATGCAGGTACAGCGTGGTGCGGGGATCCTTCCAGCCCCAGAGGCGCCCCTGCTGACGGCGCCGATCGATCAGTCCGTGGGCCCGTTGGCGCAACCGCAATGGCGGTTGCCCCTCCACCAGCCGATCCCCCAGCCAGCCCCCCTCCAGCCAGTGGGTGCCGGCCGCGGGCTCGGCGCTGGTCTCGGCCTGGGCGAGGCAGGCGCGATGCCAGTTCACAAAGTCCAGGTCTTCCACATAGCCCTGGCGGTTGTTGTCGTCCGCCGCCAGCAGCTGCTCCCCGAGGTGGGCCGTGGTGCCGGCTTGGATCAGTTGGGCCAGGAGGGAGGTGCCGGAGCGGTGCATGCCGGCGATCGCCAGGCAGGTGGGTGGACCGGCGGCCCGGGGGAGCAGGTGAACCTGATGGGTGCCTGGATTAAACAGCAGTCGGTAGGCGCGATCGAGCCCGGATCGTTGCAGGGCGTCCTGGGCCACCACAAAGGCTTCCCGGTGGGTGGCCTGGTGCTGCAGTGTGGAGGTGTTCTCACCGTGCAGTCGGTAGTAGTAGAGGGGATCCTGCACAAACAGCACCTCCCCTTGCTCAGCCAGCTTGAGGGCGAGGTCGTAGTCGCCGCTGTAGAGCAGGTCGGGCCGGTAGCCGCCGACGGCCTCATAGCTGGCGGTACGCACCACCCGCAGGTGGAAGGCCATGAACCGCACCAGCATCATCCTGTAGCTGTACGGCGTTTTCTGCCGTTGGCCCAGCTGCAGCACTGTGCCGTCGGCGGCAATGTCCAGGCAGTTGGTGTATGCAAAACTGGCGTCGGGCCTCGGCTCCAGCGCAGCGAGGCAAGTGCTCAGCGCCAGCGGGCTGAGGTAGTCGTCACCATCGAGCTGGGCCAAAAAGGGTGTCCGGCAGCCGTTGAACAGCTCCCGGTAGGAGCCGAAGGTGCCGCGGTGTTCACGGTCGTCCAGCAGCGTCACGTTGGGGTGGCTGGCCTGCAGGGTCTGCAAATAGCGCTCCAAATCCGCACTGCAGTTCTCCGGGCCATCGATGCGGATGGCCAGCTCCACAGGGCAGTCGATCTGCCCCAGGGCACTCTCCAGGCAGCGCTGCACGTAGGCCAGGGGCTGGCGGTAAATGGAAACCCCCACGCGCACCTGGGCCGGGGGGGGCATCGGCGTGGGGGTCACGGCGGGGCCGGGTGGTCAGTTGTACGGTCGGGGCGACGGACGCAATCGGCAAGCCGCCATGGCGGGGCCCCCTGCTGGCACTGCGCTCAGGCGGGAACTGTGGCTGTGGTGCGGTTTGCATCGTACGGCGACCACCTCGCTCCAGCTCAGTTGCGCCGCCCACCGCGCCGGGCTGCTCCAGCGGGGTGTGCGCTTCCCGCTCTACACCTTCGGCCCCTGGGCCGGCTGCAGCAACCATTCGATGCTGCTGGTGAACGCCTTCAGCCAGCGGCCGGAGGGGTATCACATGAACCCACGCTTTGGCCTGGATCCCCACGCTGCCCAGGTGCAGATGCGGCAGCAGTTGCGCGCCGTTGTAGACGCCACCCCTCCCCAGGACACCCTGCTGTTGGTGGCGGAGGACGTTTCGCTGATGACCTTGCCCGAGCTGGAGGCGCTGGCGGCCTGGTTTGACGGCGCCGGATTGGTCTGCCGGCCCTGGCTGGTGCAACGGGAGCCGTTGGCGTTGTGGGAGTCTCACTTGTCTCAGCGGGTTCTGAGCGGCCAGACCCTCGCGCAGGCCTGGGACTGGTTGGCGTCGCTGCCCAGCCCCAGCCAACGGCAGCGGCGGTTGGAGCGGGTGTTTGGTCGGCTGCAGGTGCTGGACTTCAGCCAGGCCTGCAGCCATCCGCAGGGGCCGGTGGGCCACTATCTGCAGGCCCTCGGTTTGGCGGGCGTTGAGGCGTGGCCCCTGGTGCAGGCGAACCGCAGCCCATCGGAGCTGGCCCTGCGGTTGCTCTCCGAGCTGAACGAGCAGCTGCCACCCCTGCTACCGCTGCAGGCCGGGTGTGCCCTGGAAGGGCCCTGGCGGCCCCATCCCCAGAGGCGCCCCGGCGATCAGGAGGGCCTGGTGCGGGCCCTGGCCGGGCCGGCGTTGCGCCTACGGGGCCGCGACAGCGCTGCCCTGCTGGCGGATCGCAGCTGGCTGGGGCGCGTGACCGCTGCGCAGTGGCAGGCCCTGCACCGCTGGTCGCAAGCGCCAACTAAAACAGCCCTGAAGCTCTGGCTTCAGGGCTGGTTGCGTTCGCGGCAGGGCGATGAGGAACGGACCTCAGGCGATGTTTTCGACTGAGAAACGACGCAGGCTTTCGAGGTCGTTGCCGGCCAGATCCTGGATCACCCCATCCAATTGATCACCCTTGGAGTCGGTGTAGCTCACCTCCACCTGGGCATTGGGGGCGGCGGCGGCGTTCAGCATCAACACCACCTCTGTGCTGTCTTTGTCCACGCTGACGCTGCTGCCGCTGATCTTGGCCCGTTTGCCGCCCACTTCCACGCGGAAGGCGGACGTGAGCACCTTGCCGGGGTTGATCACCTCATCGAAGAACAGCACCAGTTCCTTGCCGTCCACGGTGGCGTCGATGAGGTTGGGGGCCTCCTCATCGAGCACAAAGTTGGTGACGCTGAACTTCTTAATGCTGGCCAGGTCGTTGCCGGCCAGATCTTCGATCACACCGCGGTTCTGGTCGCCCGTTTGGTCGCTGTAGTCGAGCTGCACCGTCACCCCCAGGGGAATGGCCTTGGCCAGATTGAGGGTGACGACCCCGTCTGCGGGGGTGCTGGAGATGCTCTTGACGTTCAATTTCTTGCCGTCCGCAAGCAGCGTGAAGCGACTGGGGGTGGGAAGGGTGGTGGCCAGGGGTTTGCTGAAGGTGAGCGCGATGGCATTACCATCGGCCTGGGCGGATTCCAGGCTGAGGGGATTCAAGTCTGGGGTGATGTTCTTCACCGGCCGCTTGGTGATCGACACCAGGTCGTTGCCCTGGAGATCCTCCACGGCACCTTTGCTTTGGTCGCCGGCGGCGTCGATGTAGCTGAAGGTGACGCTGTCGTCGCTCTCCACGGCACTGGCCAGGGTGAGCACCACCTGCCTGTCGTCTGGGAAGGTGGCTGCGCGGGTCACTTTCAAGACCTTGCCGTTGGCTTCGATGCGGAAGCTGCTGGCCGAGGGCACCGTGGCCTTGATGTTCTTGTCGAAGCTCACCGTGACGGTGTCGCCGTCCACCTCTACCAGGTTGACGTCGAGCGGGGTGGGGTCAAAGGTGTTGTTCACCACCGCCAGCTTGCTGAAGGTGGCCAGGTCGTTGCCGGCCTCGTCTTGGATCACCTTGCTGGTCTGGTCGCCGGAGAGGTCCCGGTAGGCGAGTTCGACCGTTTGGTCGAATTGCACCGCTTTGGCCAGCTTCAGGGTCACCAGACCGGCATCCGCCTCAGCACTCACGCTGGCCACGGACGCCGGGCGGCCATTCACCGTCACGGTGAAGCTGCTGGCGGAGGGCAGTGACCCGCCGCCGAGGGCTTCGTCAAATTGCAGGGTGAGCAGGGCGCCATCCACGGCGGCGCTGCTCACCACCGGAGCGCTGGAATCCTCGGTTTGGGGAATCACCGTGAAATTCTTGAAGCTGGCGAGATCACTGCCATCAACGCCTTCAATCACGCCACTGGTCTGGTCGTTTTTGAGGTCGGTGTAGCTCACCGCCACGGAGGTGTCTTTGGGGGTGAGGGCGCGGGCCAGGGTGATCTTCACCAGGCCGTCCGCGGCGTTCACAGCGGTGCTCACTACGGGCACGGCTTTGCCGCCGGAGGTGACGGCGAATCGGCTGCTGGAGGGGTTGCTGGCCCCGAGCTCACTGTCAAATGAGAGGGTGATCAGATCGCCGTTGCTGGTGGCCTCCAGCAGCTCAGGCGGTCCGCTGGCCACGGTGAGTACGCCATAGCCGCTGCCGGTGTAGCCAGAGCCTGAGTAACCGCCGCCGGAGATGGGACCACCGGAGTAACCGCCGCCGGAGATGGGACCACCGGAGTAACCGCCGCCGGAGATGGGACCACCGGAGTAACCGCCGCCGGAGATGGGACCACCGGAGTAACCGCCGCCGGAGATGGGACCACCGGAGTAGCCGCCACCGGAGTAGCCAGAGCCTGAATAGCCGCCCCCTGAGATCGGACCGCTGCCGGGCCGGGAAGGAAGGATGGTGGGGGCGAGGCTCGGCTTGATGATGGTGGGGGCGGGGCTCGACCCCGATGGCCTGGCGCCGCTGGTGTGGGCGAAGCTCGGGAGTCCACCAAAACCCATAGGTCTGGACGCCGGTGTGGCGACTACTAACAGATCAGCTCATTTTAAACAGCTGTATGAATGCATTCACTGCCCTTCACCAAATCGACCGCCCATGGAATTTGGAATGCCTTTAAGTTGAGTCGTAGGAAATTAGGAGGCTGAATAGAGGTGCCGCGATCGTTCAAGCCCGGTGCCAGTGTCGACCTGGGCCAGGGTCTCATCCTGCGCATGCTCCGCAGCGGTGCTGGCCGGCCGTTGCAACCGGGCGATGTGGTGGGGGTGAAGTATGTGGGCTTTTTCCCGCCCTACTCCCTGGCCTCGGTGTTTGATCAGAACCTCGACAGCACCGCCCTGTTCCCGTTTGCTCTCGGCGCCGGTGAAGTGATTCCTGGTTGGGACCAGGGGCTCAAGGATGTGCGTCTGGGTTCCGTGGTGGAACTCACCGTGCCCGCGGAGCTGGCTTACGGAGCCGAGGGTGCCGGTGAGACCATCCCCCCCAACAGCACCCTGGGCTTTCAGGTGTTCCTGGTGGGGGTGCAACCCCCCGGGGCCAGCGAGCCGATCTTTGCCGACCCCCTACGGGACTTTGGGGTGGCAGTGCCCGATCTCCCTCTGGGCAAGGCCTTTTTGCGCAAGCTGGACCCCACCCGTGTGGCCCTGGGCAGCGATCGCGCCGACATCATCACCGGCCTGGAGCCGGAGCCGCAGGTGGTGCTCGGGTTGAGCGGCAACGACCGCATCACCGCCAGCCTCACCAGCCCCCAGCTGTTGGCGGGGGGTGCCGGCCGCGACACTGTGGAGATCGCGGCCCCCGCTGCCGCCTACCGCTGGCGCGCCATTCAAACCGAGGGTTCTGCCCCCCTCTTCCGCCTTGAGCCCAGGGCTGCGGGCCTTCCCACCAGTTGGCTGCTGTCCGTGGAGCGCTTGCAATTCAGTGATCTCAGCGTGGTCCTGGCCAATCCAGGGGGCTCGGCCCCTCAGCCGGCCATCACCTGATCGATCAGCTGCAGCTGACCCAGCAGGCAGCTGGGTAGGTCATAGCCCTGGTCCAGGATGCGCTGGCGGGCCCGCTGCCCCAGTGCCCGGCGGGCTGTGCAATCCCGCAGCAGCCGATCCGTCTGGTCCGCCAACTGTTGGCTGTCGTGGAACGGCACCAGGATGCCCTCGTCCCCGTCCCGGATCACCTCCTGCACCGGTGGGGTGCCACTGGCCACCAGGCAACAGCCCGTGCTCAGGCTTTCCATCAGGCTCCAGCTGAGGATGAACGGGATCGTCCAGTAGAGGTGCACCCAACTGGCCCGCAGCACCTGGCGGTACTGCTCGTACTGCAGCGGCGGTAGGTAGTGCACCCGGCTGGGGTCCATCGGATATTCATCCAGGGCCCATTGACGCCAGCTCTTGCCGTCCCCCCGGGCGGAGCCATAGGCCACCTCATCGGAGCCCACCAGCAGCACCTGGCAATGGGGGTTGCGCTGCAGCAGCAGGGATAGTCCGGCAGCCACCTGCGGCCAGCCCCGGTAGGGCTCAAAGCAGCGGGTGACGTACGTCACCAGGGGCACATCGGCGGGGATATGCAGGTCTCCCAGCTCCAGGCCCGAGGGGCCATCCGCAGCCGGCTGAAACAGCTCGGTGTCGATGCCGTCGAATCCCACGGTGAGACGCTGCCGCAGGGCCTCGGGAAACTGGCTGGCCTGCCACTGGGTGGGGCAGAGGGCCCCATCCGCCAGGGCCAGGTCCATCACGATCGGCGCGTTGTAGGTATGCACCCGCAGGCTGGTGTCCGGGCTGGTGGGCTCATCGCGGCCAAAGCCCACATCGGAGCCGCTGGAGCGGTAGAACCACTCGAAATAGCCAATGAACCGCGCTTGGGGCCACACCTCCTTGAGATACAGGGTGTTGCCGAAGCCGGAGTGGCCCACGATCAGATCGGGCTCAAACCCCTGCTGCCGCAGTTTGATGGCTTCCCTGAGGGCCCCCTGGCCGTGCAGCACCGCACTTTCCATGCGGCGCAGGTAAGGGTGGCAGAGCTGGGCCGTGGGCTCCCGCTCCAGTTGGTAGCCGTGGCGGATCAAGCCCGGGATGTCGGAGGCCGTCCACTCCTTGCCCCTGGCCAGGAAGTGCACCGTGTGCTGGCCTTCGCCGCACAGGCGGGCGGCCAGGTGCCTGAACTGGGCCGGGAAATTGCAGTGAACAAAGAGAACCTTCACGCCGGCACGGTGGTGGTGGCGTAGCGGCGGAACCCCTCCAGGAACCAGGCGGGCAGGTTGGCCTCCGGGTTGGCCAGTTTCACGGTGCCGGGCAGGTTGAAGAGCAGGGCCGCCGCAAACCGCTGGATGCCCCCCTCCTGCGCCAGGCTTTGGGACCGGCTGCCCAACCACTGTTGGATGGCATCACGCTGGGCCGCCTCGTGGGCGTCGAGGGGCTCCTTCTGCACACCGCTTTGGGCCATGGCCCAGTAGCGGTCTCCGAAATCGGCGGTGAAGTGCTCCCCGAGTTCGCGGCTGGACACCCCCAGCAGCAGCTCCACGGTCTGCAGGCGCACCTGGCGCAGCTCCTGCAGGATCTCCTGGTCCTCGGGATCGATGTAATAGAGGTTGGAGAGCCCCAGCATCCGGTTGAGGAAAATGCGATCCGTGAAGTTGGCGGCCCCGGTGGCGGCAGCGGCGTCGCTGGCGGCCCCAGCAGAGGGTTGGGTGGCTGGCTCGTAGCGTCGTTTGTAAAGGTCGAGCAGCCAGCCCGGCAGTTTGGCGGGAGCGTCCTCCACCTTCAGGGCCCCCGGGGGGTAGAGGGGCATCAGCGCTAGCAACAGCCCATGGCCCTGGGCGCTCTGGAAGCCGCACACCCGCAGCTCACCCGCCAGCTGATCCCGCAGCTGCAGGGCCGCCGCCCCCTGGAAGCTGTGGGTGCAGCATCGCTCCAGGAACAGGCGGTACACCCGTCCGAACGGGCTGCTGAGCAGCGGCTCCAAAAAATCCGCGGGCGCGGCGGCCAGGAAACGGGCCAGGGGGACGGCCCCCTGCTCAATGGCCTGCAGGTCGGGCTGGGCTTGGCCCGCCAGGGCCTCGAGCGCACTGAGGTTCCAGGACATGGCTATAGAGAACAGATGACTGTTGAGACAGATCAGTCTTTGAGAAGTCAATCACAGAGCCGTCCCTTGGCCCTGTCAGAGCACGCTGACGCGCTTGACCCCCACGCGGCTGACCTGTACATTTGACCCGTTTCAGTAGGTAAGAGTCCTTATTTTGACCTTCCTCTCAATGAGACTCATGTCTCTCACGAGATGGCAAGGGCAAGGTTGGATCCCTTGAGCTTGCTGAATTTGATCGGGCCGGGTCGAGAGACCTCGGCGTCTCCACCCCCAGTTCTCAACCGACCCTGTCGTTTCGACTTCATTCATGGCTTTAATCACGGGAACCCCTACCGCTGACTCCCTGGTCGGCGGCTCTCAATACACCTTTGCTAGCGGCGACACCGTCGAGGCCCTCGGAGGTAACGACACCATCGACGTCGGCTCTGTTTCGGCTGTCTCCCTGCTGGGCGACTCCGATGCCGATCTCTTTACAGACAGCATCAGCTCCCGCACGCTGGGCAGTCTCTCGACGCTGAAGGGTGGTGAAGGCGCCGACACATTCAGCTACGGCCGCGGTCTGACCCGCGCCAACGTTGCCGGCAATGCCGGATCTGACTCCTTCCTGATCACCGGCGCCGTTGACGGTGGCCGCATCGCCGGTGGCGGTGATGGCATCACCAACGACGACGCCGATTCGTTCAACATCAACGGCAGCGTGATCGGCGGCGCCATCCTCACGGGCGACGGCGGTAGCGACCGCATCACCGTCACTGGTTCCATCAGCAATGCCCAGATCAAGGGCGGCAAGGGCGAAGACACCGTCTCGATCGTGGGGAACGCCACCTCGGCCCTGTTCTCCGGCGACAACGACAGCGACCAGATCTCGATCACCGGCTCGGTCGTGAGCTCCACGATCACCGGTGGCACCGGCTCCGACACCATCTCGGTGGGCTCCAGTGTGATCGCCAGCAGCGTCGCCGGCGGCGGCGGCGGTGATCGTCTCAGCTTCGGCACCTCCAGCAACTCCACCATCTGGGGCGGTGCCAGTGGCAATACCGTCGATGACGGTGCTGACACCCTCAGTTTCGCCGGCGATGTGAGCGCCAGCCGCATCAACACCCAGGTGGCGGCCGACACGGTGAACATCACCGGCAACGTGGTGTCCGCATCCAGCGTCAAGCTCGGCACCGGCAACGACTCCCTGGTGGTGACCGGCTCCATGTCCGCCGGTTCGGTGGACGGTGAGCGTGATGCCGACTATCTCTCGATCGGTGGCAGCGTGATCGCGGCCTCCGTGATCGGTGGTGCCAACGACAGCCTCGATGGCGCCGACACGATTGTGCTGGGCACCATCTCCGCCTCCACCGTGCTTGGTGGCGGCGGCAACGACACCATCACCGTTTCCGGTGCCGTGCTCGGCACCGCCGGCCTGATCAACACCGGCGACGGTGACGACACGCTGGTGGTGGCCGGCAGCACCCTGGTGGGTGCCGTGGGCCTGGGCTCCGGCAACGACAGCATCAGCGCTGCGGCTGCCACCGCCTCCGCAGTTCGTGTTCTGGGTGCAGACGGCAACGACTCGATCACCCTCAGTCTGGTGAGCAACTCCACCATCAGCGGTGGCAACCAGAACGACTCGATCGTGATCACCAGTCACGTGGAGGGTTCCTCCGTGTGGGGCGCCAACATCTCCAACAGCGGCAGCACCGATGGCACCGATTCCATCAGCATCGGCGGCTCCCTGAGTGCCGCCTATGTGGATGGTGGCCTGGCCAACGACACCATCAGTGTGGGCTCCGTCACCTCCTCCTCTGTGGTGGGCGGCAGCGGCAACGACCTGGTGAGCGTCGGTGGTGTGCTCTCCGCCGGTGTGCTGCTGGGCGGCAACGGCGTTGACACCCTGATCCTGGGCGGTGCCCTGGTGGCTGGCTCCAGCGTGCTGGGTGAAAGCAGCGCCGACGACGTGGCCGGTGCCGATTCCATCACCCTGGGCAGCTCCATCAGCAACGGTTACGTGGCCGGCGGCGGTGCCAACGACACGATCATCGTGGCTGGCAATGCAACCTCCGCCACCCTGGTGGGCGGCAGCGGTGAGGATTCGATTTCCCTCAACGCCGTTGCTTCCCTGGTGGTGGTGGAGGGTGCCGATTCCAACGACACCATCCGTGTGAATGGTGCCGCCACCCAGGTGAGCCTTTACGGCTACAGCGCCGCCGATGCCAACTCCAGCCTGGATGGCGCCGATCTGGTGTCCATCGGCGGTGCCATGAACACCCTGGTGGTGGAGTCTGGGGCCGGTGACGACTCCATCTATCTTGGAGACAACGACGTCGTCTCCCGCGCCACCGTGCTGGGGGGCATCGGCAACGACCTCGTTTCCGTGGGCAATGGTGTGGTCACCTCCGCCGACTTTGCTGGCGGTGAAGGCAACGACACCATCGTCTTCGGTGGTGCTGTCAATTCCACTACCCTGGCTGGCTCCAGCGGCGATGACTCGATTCAGATTGCCGGCGAGGTGAGCCAGGTGAGCCTCAGCGGGGCCGCTGGCAACGACAGCATTGTTCTGGCTGCCAGAGCCATCTCCGCCAGCATCTCCGGCGGTGAGGGCAACGACTACATCTCTGCCACCACCCTCACCCTCACCAGCCAGGTGATCGCCGGTGATGGCAGCGACACCAT
>Ga0194123_10000562_pt1 | contig 68743 bp, 65 predicted proteins | sample TA2MahsurfametaG_5_FD_155479 | JGI IMG/M metagenome (GOLD analysis project Ga0194123, IMG submission 155479) | Freshwater microbial communities from Lake Tanganyika, Tanzania - TA2015023 Mahale A surface | ecosystem: Environmental > Aquatic > Freshwater > Lake | place: Tanzania: Lake Tanganyika... | reverse complement strand
CGGTGAGCGTGCATAAATACCAGGGAAGTGAATGCCCAGTTGTTGTCATGCCCGTCCACACAAGCCATTTCAAACTCTTAGTAAAAAATCTTGTCTACACAGGAATCACAAGAGGCAAAAGGCTTGTCATCTTGGTAGGCTCGAAACGGGCGATAGCTATAGCCGTCAAAAGTGTTGCTGTCGATCAGAGATTTACCGGATTAAAGCATTTTTTAAAGGAGAATCTCGAAAAAGTAACACCATTGGTTCAAGAGCTGACTCAAGAGCAAATTTTTATTTGATTTTGTAATCTCTTTTGTATTCGATGAATTTTCAAAAGTATGTACCTACTGGGTTCTTTCTATCAAAAAAATCATGAATTACATTGAAAATTTTTTTAATATATTTTTGAAAATTAAAAAAACGAAAGTCGATTTTTCGCCTAAAAATAAAAAGATTATGTTCTTAAACGAGATCTAAGGAGGGTTAAGGTGCGAGCTGCAGTGATTTTTTCTGGGTGTGGTCATAAAGAGGGCACCGAAATTAGTGAGGCGGTTTTATGCCTTATGGCCCTAGAGAAAAGGGGGGTTCTTTGGGAGGGTTTTGCCCCTGACAAGACATTCATGGCTCGCTCCTATCTTAAAGGGAGTAAAAAAGAGCTTCAACAAAGAGGCGTAATTGACGAGGCGTCCCGCATAGCCAGGGGTAATGTACACCCCATAGAGGAGCTCAGGGTAGAAGAGTTCGATATTCTCTGTCTACCGGGGGGATTAGGGGCTGCTGAAATACTTTCAAATTTTAGAACACGTGGATTTGAGGGAGAGGTCCTTGAAAGCTTAAAAACGATTATCCTTGCGTTTCACAAACAAAAAAAACCTATTGTTGCTATTTGCATATCCCCTGCTGTTGTCGCTATCGCATTGAAAAATGAGAAAAATTTAATTATAACGATGGGGATGGACAGAAATACTCAAAATAAATGCTCTTGGGTTACAATCCAAGAGGCTATGGCGAATGGTTGCGTTGTTGATCCGATCAACCGCATTGTTTCCACGCCGGCATTCATGGTAGAGGACGCTAACCGCTACGAAGTAGCAACAGGTATCGATAAAGCAGTAGAAGAGGCGACAAAATTTGTGTAGCCTCTCCTAAGAGATTTCATAGATGCTTAGCTAATTTTGCCACCTGAAGGAGCCTTTTCAAAGGAGAGCATTTCAAAAGTTCCGTTTTCGACGACGGAAAGGATCATTCCATGGCTCTCTATTCCCATCATTTTACGAGGTTTTAGGTTAGCAACTATAGCAACTTTTTTTCCTATCAATGACGCAGGGTCTGCCACAAAATGGCGTATGCCCGATAAGATTACCCTTTTACTTCCGCCAACATCGAGAGTAAATTGTAGAAGTTTGTCACTTTTGGGTACGATTATGCAGTCTAAAACATCAGCAACTCGAAGATCTATTTTTTCAAAATCCGCGAATTCAATCATGGGTGATTGAGTTTCTAGGGGATGAAGAATCGTTGCATTTTTTAGAGAATCCAAATTACAGCTCAAGGAAGACTCGCTCACTTTGCCCTCTTTAATTTCTAGTTCTAATTTTTGAAACAGGGGTGAAGGGGCCCTCAGTTCCTTTATCTCTAAGGCAGTCGCCATGTTTCTGGATGGAGTATTAGACAGACCTAAAAATCCCCAGGCCTCTTTTGTTGCAAAAGGGAGGATTGGCTGCATTTGGGCTAATAGGAATTGCACCGCCTTGATGCAGACAGCAAGTATTGTCTCTAATCGATCGGCTTTAGAAGGCTCTTTGACCAGACTCCACGGTTTTTGGTGGTCGAAATAGCGATTACATAATTGAGCCATTTCAAGAAGAGTCTCTGTCGCTTTTTTGATAGAAAAATTTTCGTAGTGGGCTGCCCCCTCATCAAGAAGGGTCTGGATTTGTTTTAGAAAAGTTTTATCCTCCTCTTCAAGAGCCTTTATTAAAGGGACACACCCCAAACGAGATTGGACAAAACTTAATGTTCTATGGATGAAATTTCCCAACTTCCCAACAAGCTCAGAGTTGACTCGAACCACAAGATCTTCAAAAGAAAAATCGCAATCTTGATGCTCAGGAGCAATTAGGCTTAAGTAAAAACGGAGCTGATCCGGTGATATCCACTTGAGCATCGCCTCAAGGTCAAGAGAATTACCCGATGATTTGCTAAACTTTTCACCTTTGAGGTTAAGAAATTCATTCACTACAAGGTCATCAACGAGTTTGTACAAAGTATTTTGACCCATCAACATCGCAGGAAAAAGCACCGAATGGAATGTGGTATTATCCTTACCTACAAATTGAACATAACGAGTTTTTGGATCTAGCCAATAGTCGTTAACAAGTTGGGGATTCTTATCATACGTTGCACTAATGTAGCCGATGGGAGCATCGTACCAGACATAGAGAACTTTGCCTTTTGTTCCCTCTATAGGGAGCGGAACACCCCAGTCAAGATCTCGTGTGATGCAACGGGGTTTTAGATCTTCTATGTACTGGCGACTAAAGTTCATCGTAGAGGGTTTGAAGCTCTTGGTCTCAAGCCATTCTTTTAGGCGCTCTTTGAAAAGATCGAAGCGAAAAAAATAGTGCTCTGTTTCCTTTAACTCAAGAGGCATTTTCGTCATTTTAGAGACAGGGTGCAAAAGATCGGTCGCCTCAAAACTTGCACCACATTTAGTACACTCATCTCCTCTCGCCTCATGGTAGCCACACTTAGGACATGTTCCTAAAACGTAGCGATCGGCTAAAAAACGCCCCTCTATAGGTGAGTAGAGTTGATGAATAGTTTTCTTTTCAATCCAGCCGTTTTTGAGATGCTCTTTGAAAATTTGCTGCGTCCTCTCAGCATGATGCTTCAGTGTCGTTCTTGAATAATGACTAAAATCGATCCCCATTCGTTCGAACAACTTTTTATTGATCTCATGAAAATGGTCAACTTGCTCTTGCGGTGTCCTTTTCGCCTCTTCCGCTTTTATGGTAATTGCAATTCCATACTCATCGGATCCACAGATAAATAGGCTATCATCCCCTTTACTTAAGAGGTAACGATGGTAGATGTCTGCGGGAAGGTACGCCCCGGCAAGGTGGCCGACGTGGATTTGGCCATTTGCATAGGGCAAAGCAGCGGTGATCAAAGTTTTATTGTGTCGTCTCATAGGTGCAGTCAGTGTAGCATTTAACCAAGATTTTTTGTTAAAAAACAAAAACTACTTGTGAAAAAGTGCATGGAGTTTTATCTCTTTGCCTGCTCTTATCTCATGACGCGCTTTACCAATAAGGGACTGAGCCAGCTTGAAAAGGTCTTTTGTTTCTACAAGGTAAGATTCTGTTGTCAATGGTTTATGTTGGCTTTTCATGGGATAATATAAACTCCTTCACTAAGTTGTAACATTTTTGTAAATCTTCATTGACGACTTGCATGTCGTAGAAATCTTTTTTCGTCATTTCGTAAGCAGCCCTCTCAATTCTTTGGTTGATCTCCTGGGATGAATTCGAATCTCTACGGTTTAGGCGCTCTTTTAATAATTCTAGATTGGGGGGGAGAATAAAGATACTGATAATAGGCACTTGGGCATTTTTTAAAGAGAGCATACCATCTACATCGACAACGAAAAGAAGAGGTTTTTTCGCCTTTTGAATTCTCTTTAATTTCGTTCCGTAAAGATGGCCAAAGATCTCTTTGACCTCGACAAATTCCCCATTTTTTGCCATATCATGAAACTTTTCATCATCGACAAATTCATAGTCTAACCCTTCTGTCTCTTTAGCTCTTTTTGGGCGAGTGGTACAAGAAACGCTTCGTTCACAAATGCCCTCTCTAATAAGGCGTTCAGCTATGGTTGACTTTCCCACTCCAGAGGGTCCAGACAATACTATGTGCTTCATTTTTTTCATCCGGTATCAACGGGGTTCAACATATCCCAATCCATCTGCTCAAACGATTTTTCATGGGGGTACTTTGACCTTTGCAATAAAAGGCGTACGGGAGCAAAGCTCTTCCTGTGTATTGGACTTACGCCAAACTGCTTCAACCTCTCGAGATGGTCTTTTGTTGCGTACCCTTTATGTTTTAGAAAATTCCAATCAGGATACTTTTTATCCATTTTCCTCATCAAGTGATCTCGCGTGACTTTAGCAAGAATCGATGCTGCAGCTATCGAAGCCGATTTTTTATCTCCGTCGACAATTGTTCGACAAGGAAAAGGGATAGATGGCGCTACATTTCCGTCAATCAAAACAAAGTCCGGCTGTTTTTTAAGCTTTTTTAAAGCTTTTTGCATCCCTTGTAAAGTAGCCTGTAGAATGTTCAAGCGATCGATTTGTTCATGATCCAAAATACAGAGTGCATAGACCACATCGTCTCGTCGTGTTAAGAGTGCGAAAAACTCTTCCCGTTTTTTTTCGGTTAATAACTTACTGTCTTTAAGACCGGTTATGGGAAAATCCATAGGAAGAATACAAGCAGCGATGACTACAGGGCCTGCAAGGGGACCACGACCAGCCTCATCGACACCGGCGATGGAATGGAAGCCAGATTCACGAGCCCGATTTTCATAGAAAAAAAGATCCTGGGGCTCCTGTAAACCAGCATCCTCAAAATATGCATTCTTTATGGTGCCTTGCCCAAAAGCAATGTTTGCACTTTCTGAATCCATATTTTGAGGATTTCCCTTTAAGATTGAAGCCTTAAAATCATTAAAGCAGAGCTACTCTATTTTGCTCTAGGACGAATCTTGTCCTTAACGCGAGCTTTTGCACCTGTTTTGTGTTCAAGGTAGTTCAGCTTAGCGCGACGCACTTTACCGCTACGCTTCACTTCTACACTGATTTTAGGACTGTGCACAAACATCGTACGTTGTGTTTTGTATCCGCCAGCAACTCTCAAAACTGTGAAAGTTTCGGAGATTCCACGACCTTTACGACCGATTACAGTACCTTCGTAAACTTGCGTACGCTCTTTATCACCCTCTTTGATTCTCAAGAGAACTTTGACGGTGTCGCCAGGAACAAAATGGGTCAAGGATTCTTTCACATGCCCTTCGTTAATTTTATCAATGAGTTGGTTCATAGTTTTTTTTCTCAAAATTCAAGTCGGGTCTAACCCGAAGTGTCTTAGCCTTCCCCTCTTTAGCTCTCCACTCAGAGATTTTTTTATGATCTCCTTGGGTTAGAACTTCGGGCACTTTGACCCCACGAAATGTGTAAGGTCTGGTAAATGAGGGACAATCAAATCCCCCGTCATTTGTGTGAAACGAGTCTTCGTACGCTGAAAGCTCATCGCCAAGAACACCAGGAATAAATCGTATCAAGGCATCCATAACAATCAACGCTGCAGGGCAACCAGAGGTAAGTACAACATCACCGATGCTGATCTCTTCGTGCACATTGAGGTCTATAACTCTCTGGTCTATCCCCTCGTAGTGGCCACACAGCAGAACTACATGCTCTTTATTTGCTAGCTCTTCGGCTTTTTTCGCATCAAAGAGTTTTCCTTGAGGCGTCAAGTACACAATGTGAGCATTCTCAGTTCGCACAGAATCTATAGCATTTTGTACCGGCTCAGGCATCATAACCATCCCCGGTCCACCTCCGTAGGGCCGATCGTCGACTTTGCGATGTTTATTATCTGCAAAATCACGGATATCAACCTTCTGGATGTTTACTATCCCCTTTTCCTGGGCCCTTTTCAAAATACTCGCATTGAGGGGGCTTGTAAAGAAGTCGGGAAATAGCGATAAAATGCTAATCTTCACGTTTCTTTTTTAACTGCTTTTCTCTTCTATTTCGGATCAATTCCAAAACTTCAGGGAAGCGTGTTCTAAATAGATCATGGACGCTATCAGTGAGTTCGGCGCCAACGCTTACCCAGTATTGCACTCGCTCTCTATCAAATTGCGCTTTTAAAGAATCTTCTACCTGGTGAGGGTCATAGCTGCCTAAATTTTCGATCAAACGCCCGTCTCTTGGAAAGCGGGTGTCCGCAGCAATCAAGCGAAACTTGGAGCAATTTCTGCGACCGGTTCGCGACAAACGGATTTTCACTGCCATAATTGGTTAATAGTCTCCTTAAAATGTTTAAGATTCTACAGTAAAACGGAAATAACGAGAAGAGAAAAGAGGTTAAAAAAGACCTCCAAACCCTCCAAATGATTTAAATTTCTTTTTTAATTGTGGAATATTTTTTGAAAACAGCTTCGCCTGCTTAAATCCTTTCACCAAACGGTTAACATCTTCGATAAATGTGCCCGAACCTTTAGCAATCCGCTGCCGACGGCCGTGGTCGATTTCGGTCTCCCCTTGCCTCTCATTAGCGGTCATAGAGTAAATAATTGCTTTAGCTTTTTTCGAATCTTTTTCAAAATCGATATCATTAGGTAGGTCTGGCAGCCCTGGGATCATCTTCAATAACCCCTTCATCGGACCTAATTTACTCAGCTTAGTGAGCTGTTCAAGAAAATCTTGATATGTGAAGGACCCCTGTAAAAGTTTTTTTTCCATATCGGGCTGGTCTTCTGCGTCAAAAGTATTTTGTACTTTTTTGACTAGATTGATCACATCTCCCATGCCAAGAATACGATCCGCCATGGATGAGGGGTTGAAAAGCTGGATATCCTGGATACCCTCCCCGATCCCCTCAAATTTCAATGGGCACTTTGTCACCTCTAAAATAGAGATGGCCGCACCCGCCCTTGCGGTACCATCAAGCATCGTTAAAATTGAGCCGGTGATTTCTACCGCCTTATTGAACTCATCCGCAGTTTTCACCGCATCCTGACCAGACGCCGCCGACGCAACAAAAAGAACCTCATCTGGGTGGGTCATCTCTTTTATTTGGCGTATTTGCTCCATGAGAGCTTGATCGATGTGAAGACGTCCCGCTGTATCTATTAAAACCACATCATGCTCATTTTTTTTGGCATGCTCTAGCCCTTTTTTCACAACTACCAATGGATCTTTTTCCTGTAGATCGGCATAGACCGCAACGTGCGCTCTTGTCGCCAATATTTTTAGCTGTTCAATTGCGGCAGGCCTTTGTAAATCGGCAGCTATAACCAACGGACTTTTGTTGTATTTTTTCCCTTTTAAAAGGTTAGCTAATTTTACTGCCTGGGTTGTTTTTCCGACCCCTTGTAAACCTATAAGCATCCATACAGACGGATTCCCTTTCATGCGAATTGAGGGTTCTAATGCTCCCATCAACGACACCAGTTCGTCGTGCACAACTTTTACAAAAAGGTCTTTTGGTTTGATGTGGTGTGTAGCCTCAGAACCTAAAACCCTCTCTTTTACCTTCTTTACAAATGCACTAACAATAGGGTAACTCACATCGGCATCTAACAGCGCCATGCGTACATTACGAACCGCCTCCGAGACGTTCTCTTCGGTTAGTTTAGTGACCCCTGTCAAAGAGGAAAAAATATTGCGGAATTTATCCGATAAACCTTGAAACATGCTTTAAGATTCTAAAAGAGGTTCAGACTGAAAAACAAGGGAAAAAAAACGATTGTGTCCACCATAGTCATTCTCTACTTTTTGGTTGTGGTAGTAGGGCAAGTCGAAAATCTTCAAAAGGCTAGAACCTTGTCGATACCCTGTTTCAAAATAAACAAAAGCCCCCTGATTAAGAACTTTGGGCAGATCTAAGGCTAAACGTCTATAAAAATCTAAGCCGTCCGCACCCCCAAAAAGAGCAATCTTAGGTTCTTTCAAGGCGTTTTCATCCAAAAGATCAATCTCCTCTAACGCCACATAAGGTGGATTACAAACCAAAAGATCAACTTTTATTTTATTTGCAATTAGTGGCTCTAATAGATCACCATGAAAGACTTTGGCCGCAACTTTGTTCAGCTCCAAATTTTTTTTCAAGATGTCTAGCGCATCTAAAGAGATATCACAAAAAAAACCGATAGAATTTTTAAACACAAGGCTTAGTGGAATTCCAATAGTTCCACAACCTGAGCAAATGTCCGCAAACGATTTTGGGGGATTTTTTTTATGGTTGAGCGCAATTTTTTCCACCAAAAGCTCTGTCTCCAATCTTGGCTCCAAGCATTTAGTCGAGTCGACCAGTAACCGGCTATGATAAAATTCGATCTCTTTCATGGAAATTTTTAAAACCTATTTATTGGATAAATTTTGAAAGGGAAGTTAGGATGCAGAGTTCGCGTAATGTCTACAAAGCTTCGCTAAGAGCTCTAGCCGCTTCGTCCGAAAGCAGAGCATCCGTTACCTCATTGAGGTACCCATCCATGACTCTATCAAGGTTGTAAGAGGTGAAATTCACCCGATGGTCAGTCAGTCTATTTTGTGGGAAATTGTAGGTGCGAATGCGCTCAGATCGTTCTGCTGAACCCACCTGATCCTGTCTAAGTTTTGCCCGCTCGTTCTCTCTTTCTTGACGCTGTTTGTCTAACATACGCGCCTTTAATAAAGTCATCGCTTTAGCTCTGTTTTTTATCTGGGAGCGCTCTTCCTGGCAGTAGACAACCATCCCTGTCGGCATATGGGTAATACGCACTGCGGAGTCGGTGGTATTGACGTGCTGCCCACCGGCACCTGACGAGCGATAGGTATCGATTTGAAGGTCTTTTTCGTTGATGTCAATTTCTTCTTCCTCGTCCGGTTCTGGCATGATCGCTACAGTTATCGTAGAGGTATGAATGCGCCCTTGAGCTTCAGTTTTGGGAACCCTTTGCACTCTGTGAGTACCCGCCTCAAATTTCATGAATTTGAAAACGTTTTCCCCTTTAACAGAAAAAATAGCCTCTTTAAGCCCACCCATATCTGCTTCAGAAATTGACATAGTCTGGAAACTCCACCCTTTAGAATCGGCATACATGCGATACATGCGCACGCAATCGGCGACAAATAGAGCTGCCTCCTCCCCACCGGTACCAGCACGAAGCTCTAAAATCACATTACGATGATCATCGGGATCGGGAGGAACCAAAAGCTGAACGAGCTCTTTTTCCAAAAGAGGTATGGAGACCTCCAAGCGGTAGATCTCCTCTTTTAACATCTCTTTCATATCGGGATCGCTTTCGAGCTCAAGGAGCTCTTTGCTTTCGCGGATTCCATTTTGAGAAGAAATCAGGATGTCTTGGGTCTGCTTAAGCTGGGAAAGTCTTGCGTGTTCGGACGAAAGTTTTTTAAACTCTTTGACGTTTCTTGCCACTTGCTCAGTGGATAAAAGCGCTTCAACTTCTTCTAAACGATCTAGACGCTGACGTATTTTATCTTGCAGACCCATAGGTAAGGGAGTTTACGCCCCTTTTTTGCCGTACTTTTTCAAGAACTGCGCCGCTCTGCCGTATTGCGAGCCTTTTTGCCCTTTGTCCCCAAGGTAAAAACTATGGGAGTGAGAGCTTACCGCAAGCTTTACAAAAGGATACTCTTTACCCTCGTAGCTGCCTGTCAAATTTGTTTTACGTGTGGAGTTGACCACAAACTTGTCCCCTGTCGTCTGGTCCTCAAATAGAACCGCACGGTATTCTGGGTGCTTACCTTCTTTCATGAGTGCCCTTTTTTGTTCTAAAAGGCTTTTATATTACTCAATCGATGTGGATAAAAACAAGTATTTTCGGTAAACTAAAGGTCTTAAATCGTCCAGGGAACTTTTCGTAAGGTAATATGCATAAATACATCCAAAGAATTCTTATAGCTTCCGTGATCGTAAGCCTTTTGCCGACACTGCTTCGCGCTTTCCAAATTCATGCCCCAATTTTAGAGTGGTTATCTTTATCCAGCTACGGGATCAGAGAATGGAAACTTTTTCAAATTTTTACTTACCCTCTACTCTTCTCTTTTGACATCCGCATGGATGCCTTGGCCCTTTTGGCCCCATTATTTATGGTATTTGTAGCTCGGCTAGCAAACTTCTTCCTTGAAGTTGAGGGCCCAAAGAATCTTTTTAAATTCTATTTGGGCTCTTGCGTCGCCCCCTTTGTTGTCCTTTACGGGATCTATCTGGCAACGGGCGCAAATTTTCTCTATTTCGGACCACAACCTCTATTTTACGCCCTCATCAGCTATAGCCTTTTTATTCTTCCTGACCTGGAACTCCTCTTTTTCATCTTCCCTATTCGAGCGCGCAATTTCATTTGGTTAGGTCTTGGACTTTCCCTATTTTTCTCGATCGAGTCGGGTAACTATACACCCCTTATCGCGACCGCGACAGGGGTTTTTTACGGCTATTTGTACGGTTTGAAAACACTCAAAAGACACTCTCCTTTTACAACTCTTAAAAGATTTGAAAAAACGTTGTTTCGCTTTTTTGAAGTCTTCAAAGCCCGCCAGAAGTGTGTGATTGTCGATTTTAAGACCGGGCGCCAGATTCTGAAATAAAGGCCTTTATAAGGCTCATAACCCCTAACTGCCCGTGGTAAATCCCCTCTTCATACAGAAATTCGGGATCATTTGCTAGACTAGGGCAGTCGAAAGGCTGGTAAAGCTCCTCTTCAGTAAAAGGGTGCATTTTTTTTTGACCCATCTTTATAAGCTTTTCTTTTTGGTGAAAAATAGCCTCTTCTATCTCTTTGAGAAGCTCAAGTTCTTTCATAATGCTCCCATTCTAGCCTGTGAATTAAAAACTTATCTAGAAAACTTCTGTCTTCCGGGTGATTTTTTTTTAAATATAGGACTCTTTCAACTCTAGACAAGAGCATCAAACCGGTCTCTTTTAAAGAGGGCTCAAAGACACAAAATAGCGTAACCCCTTTTAGACGAAAATTTTTCAGATACCGATTCAGGTAACGGACAGCCTCAAAAACTGGATCGGACGAAAAAAAAGCCTGTTTAAATTCCCCTAAATGGAAGACCCAAACGCAATTTTTCTCGCTCTTACTATAGATTGCCTCAAACTCGTCGATGGTTTTCATTTTTTTCGCCTCATTCTAAAAAAACTTTGAATGATTTCCTTGCAGTCTTTCTCTAAAACAAACCTAGTCACCTCTAGCTCAAGTTTTTTTTCTAAGTCGACAACTCCCCCAAGACAACCCCAGCGAGGCTCCCTAGCACCATAAACAATTTTTTTTATTCCCCTTTCCACAAGAGCCGATAGGCACATTAGGCAGGGTTCGTGCGTGATGTAAGCCACCGGGTCTAAAAGCTCTTTTTTTTCAATCTGCATCAGCGCAACCATCTCGGCATGGAAGATTTGTGAGGCGTTTTTTTCACATGCATTACAACCAATCGAGAGAATTTCTCCCTGATCCACTAGCACGGCCCCTATCGGGACTTCCCCGTTTTCAAAAGATTTCTTTGCAGCTTTTAGGGCTATTCGCATAAACCCCTCATCAATGGTTGCTTTATTCACTTTGATATGTTAAAATCCTTGAGATTAGTCTTGACGGAGATGATTATACATGTCGCTAGATAAAGGCACAAAGCAAGAAGTCACAAAGAAGTTCCAATTGCATGAAAAAGACACCGGATCGGCCGATGTACAGATTGCGATCTTGACTGAAAAAATTGCTGAGCTCAACGAACACCTCAAAATCTATACTAAAGATCACGCAACACGTTTAGCACTGATCAAAATGGTAGGACAACGCAGAAAACTACTCGACTACCTTAACACAACAGATACAGCGCGTTACACAAGCTTGATCATACGTCTCAAATTGAGAAAGTAGTTCCTTTTTTCGCTCTTTTTTTCTATATGTAAGAGAGAAAAAGAGCGAGATAAATCTTGTCAGAAGAGCGGGTACAAGGGGTCAACCCCACCGGAAATACAGCACAAAACATTCGCCAGCAGCAGCAAGCGCAAGCTAATGCTCAAATGCTTGCACAAGAGGTTTACCAAGAAGCCTCTTCTGAAGGATTTGAAGAGTTATGCGATTATGCCGCCTTCAATCCTGTTGCCGCCAATAAGTTTGCACAAGAACTGTCCAAAAGGCTTCGCCCCCCTGAAAAAGAGAAACCCCAAGGGGCAAAAAATGAGGAAATCGAGCACCAAATTGTTGAAGAGATTTCCCAAATAGCTGAAGAATTTTCTAGAAAAAACCCAGAATTTAATACCCGTGCACTGATAGCTTTAAGTCTAATTGTCACCTCTGAGGATTCGGTAGAGACGATTTTAGAAAAATTATTTGCAAGCTACCCCGATGCCTATTTAGTCGATGAGGCCATCGAGTTTCTTTTACGGATTACCCAGCAGTCTAACTCGCTGTTTGGCAAACTTCTTCAAGCTAAAACTTTACTCCAGCAAAATTTTGAAAGAGAGATTCTCATAGGAAGGAATATCTCTCAAGAGGCGAGAGAATTTTCAGAAAAAGGTCTGGGTAATGCAACGGGGCTAAGGGATCTTTACAAGTGGATGACCGGGACAGAACAAGAGCCCTTAAAAGTTTTTGAGGATCTGGTAAAAAAATTCCCCTATGACCAGATGAAATCAGTGCTGGCGTTTTTATTGCACTCGCTGGGCTCTGATATCAAATCGAAAGGCCCCTCAATGGATCCTTTAGAATTACAAAAACTTTTTGCTGAAACTCGTACCGTTCAGGCGATTTTGGGAGTTTACCTCTTTTTCATGGGGCGCATGAACTTTTTAGAGCGCCAATTTGGCCGCTACGGTGAACCCAAACCCGAAGAGATTAATTTTGAAAAACTCGCTAAAATATTTGTACAGCTGTTAGCTGAAAAGTACCCAAGCGTTGGGCGTGTTCTTCAGATGGCTAACCAACTGGGGATCAGTAGTTCGATAATAGCCCAGGCGATCGTATTTTCAAACTATCGCGATTCGTTGAGGTTTGTCTCCCCTCGGCTCTTTAAAAATGAAAAGCAGCGCCAAGATCTTTTGCAGGCTTTAGTCGAGTGTGTAAGTGAGCTCGATGAAAAGATTGAGGAATCGGAAGATGAAGAGGAGGATGAATGAATTTCAACGACCTTGTGGATGAGCTTTCGGAACTTTTGGGAATGGAGCTTGTTATCGACAAAAATAAAGTTGTCCAACTCATTTTAGATCGCACAATAAAAATGCAGCTTGAATTTCACTCCTTTAAGGAATCCTTTTGCATTATTTTTTCCATCGACCAGCTTTACCAGGGTATACGCCGTGAAGAAGTTCTCAAAGCTGCTTTGAAATCTAATCACACCTTCCGCCCTTACGGGGGACATTTTGGTTTTGTGGAAAAAAAGGGAGTTCTAGTCCTTTTTAGTTACATACCTCAATCGATTGCAACAGCGCAAAAAGTCTTTGATGAGATGGTTCTTCTTTCTAAACAAGCGAGGATCTGGATTGAGGCTTTAGGCTCCGGACAAAACGCACCACAAGGAGCTTTTGAAGAGCCAAATCTTCCCAGAACCTCGATTTTCGGTGCTTTCAACAAAAAATGATTGGTATTGCAACACCTCTGTCTTTTTTGAGGTCTAAAAATAGTCAAGGTATCGGAGACCTGGAAGATCTCAAACAACTGATCGACTGGGCGAGCCGATCTAATATCGATCTTATTCAGATTCTCCCGATTAGCGACACTGCAACTGAGAGCTCCCCCTATTCTGCACTCTCCTCGATTGCCCTTCACCCCATTTATCTAAGACTACCCCAAACAACCCCCTTTTTAGACTATCTAAATCAACAAGATAGAGTGAGCTATACAAGCGTCTACCATGAAAAAATGCGCCTTTTATCTCTTCTTGATTTAAAACCTGTTGACCCCGATTTTTTAGAGAAATTCCCCTCGTTAATGGAATATGCCGTCTACAAATCTTTAAAGGAGAAGTTCCATTTTCATAGCCATGAGACCTTCCCCTATCAAGGTTTAGATCCAGAAAGTATCCTTGAAAAAAATGACGAAACCTTTTCAAAAAGAGTCGATTTTCATTTGAGATTGCAACAACATCTGTTTCAAAAATGGAAGGAAATAAAACTCTATGCACAAGAAAAAAAGATCCAATTAATGGGGGATCTACCCATCCTTGTCTCCAGAGAAAGCCATGAGGTCTTTTTTCATCCTCACCTATTTGATTTAGATTATGAAGCCGGAGCCCCACCCGACACATTTGCCCCTGAAGGGCAAAATTGGGGACATCCGATCTATAACTGGGCAGCTCATGAGAAGGAGGGTTACGCCTTTTTTTTAAATAGAAGAGATCTTTTAGCCGAATTTTTTGATTATTATCGGATCGATCATGTGATCGGTTTTTTTCGATTTTGGAAAATACCAAGAAACGAAAAAGGGACAAAAGGAAAGTTCAGCGTTAAAGATCCTAAAGAGTATCTTCCAAAAGCAAAAAAAAGGCTTAGAGCACTTTTAGAAAAAAGTTTAGAGCCCTCAAAACCGGTAAAAATACAACCTATAGCCGAAGATTTGGGTACAAAACCTGTTGGGATGGAAAAACTTTTGGAGGAGTTGCACATTCCTGGTATGAGAGTTTTAAGATGGGAAGAGGATACCGACAACTATCCGGTAAATAGCTTATCCACAATATCACTACATGATACTTCTCTTTTAGCCTCTTGGTTTCGGCAGGAAACCGGTCACTCAATAAATGAAGAGGAGCGGTTTACACTGCTAAAAGTTTCGCTAGACGTACCCTCGAAGTTTAAGGTGAATCTTTTACAAGAATATCTAGCGCTTGTTCCAGAATTTAGATTCATCTATGACGAAATGGAGCAAATCAACATCCCTGCAACAGTTTTACCCATTAACTGGACAATCAGGATGCGCCCTTTTTTAGAAGAGATAGAAGTAAATACAGACCTTGCAACAAAGATCGCATCTTTGCTAGAGTCTGATTTATGATCGTAAAGACCCTTTTATTTTTATTTTTGTCGATAACTCCCAAAGAGAAAATAGACACACTTTACCATAAAATCGATCCCTACTCCATTTCTAAGCAATTAGCTTTTTATGAGCTTTACCCCGATACAGATATTGGTAAAAAAGCCTTGCAGAGAGCTTTGGATTTAGTAAATATCCATCGCCCCCTTTCCGATCAAATCGATTGCAAAGTCAAAATACCCCCTTTCAACCCCAATTTGATCATCAGTTTATCTTCACAGCTTCCCAAAAAAGGGATGGAAAATATCACAGAAGAGGAGCTTTTGACGATAAAAAAAATGGCTTCTCACCTACACAATAGGAGACTAAAGGGCTTCTATGTACAAAACCTCGAAGAGGCTAAATCCATCGAAACAGACCAAATTGATCTCACCAGATTTCTTCTTCTAGAGCTCGTCGAAGATCCTAAACAGCGCCTCTTTTACGAGGCGACAGTCGATCTTATGGCACTTGAAATTTTGGCTCATCTACCAAAAGGGGCCACTCTTGAGGAAAAATTAGAAAAAATCTCCTCCTATGTTTTCCACGACATGGAATATAGATTTCCACCCCAATCCATATGGGTTGAGGAAATCGACTCCTATACTTTACTTCCAACGATCCTGGATAGCAGATTTGGGGTTTGCTTGGGCGTGAGCACTCTTTACCTAGCTCTAGCCCAAAGACTAGACCTCCCTTTAGTTCCTATCACACCTCCCGGACATATTTTTGTCCGTTTTGAACACAAAGATGCGGTTATCAATATTGAGACTACGGCGCGGGGAATCCATCTTCCCGATTCCCATTATTTATCGGTTCAAACTAAATCGTTGAAACGTAGAACGCTTCGTGAGGTGATTGGTTTAAATTTCATGAACCAGGGTGCTCTTTATTGGCAGCAAAATAACCACAAAAAAGCAGTAGAAGCCTACACGATTGCAGAAAAATATATGGGTGAAGACCCCCTTTTGATGCGATTTAAAGGTTTGCAACACCTTTTTTTAGGTGAACAAGAGACCGCTAAAAATATTTTTGAAAAAATACGTAATGTGACCTTAGAGGGTTCAACCTATAAAGATACGCAAATCGATGATCTCATGTTAAACAATATCGATGCCGAAGGGATCAAGCTTTTGTATGAAAAAGAGGGAAACCAACGTAGTGATATTGAAAAGCAAATCAAACTTTTAGAAAATACACTCACCAAATTCCCTAAATTTCGTGATGGGATTTTTCATCTTGCAGGCGCTTGGCTTGCTCTTAATCGCTCAAAAGAGGCATTTGAAGTCCTTTTAAAATATCACGCAATCGATTCGCAAAACCCTGTTGTAGAATACTACCTTGCCGCTTTAGCTCTAGATCGACTGACATTACAATCAGGGAAAGTGCATCTCAAAAAAGCCCAAGAGCTTTTGAAACAACAATCTTACACTCCAAATGTTCTTAAAGATCTCTATTTGGCATACAAAAAAGAAGATCCCACTTTTGATTTTTAAAAAACATTTCACTTTCAGGAATGTATCTCGCACCATCTTAGGATTTTTTTTAAGAAATTATTTGAACAGAAAAATCTAAATCCTTATTGGAAGGGAAAAAAGGATCAACTAAATGCTGAAAAAAATTTTGTTTTTTTCTGTGTTCTGTATGTTGTTGCATGCTGAACCACTGGTGCTCGTAGATATCAAAGGACCAAGACTTTTCTTTAAGGATGGATCTGTTTATCGTCTAAATAAAGATAGTGTTTCCCGTTTTTCTGAAAAATCTTTAGGGGGTACATTTGATGTAGTACGCCTTCAAAAGTCCGACCGAAGAAGAACATTTGATACGCAAATCAAAAATTCCTCAGGTACTTTTTTCGCGCAAAGAGTCGCTGAAAAGACCGAGTGGAGACAAATAAGCGTTATGAAAAAAAGTGGGGTTGTCAAAATTGATAAGCCTGTGAATCATTCACGCTTAACTGTCATTAGCCAAAACGACCGTGTAGTAAAACTTTCTGATGGAAGTGTGTTTGAGGCTCAAACCGTTCTTCCAGATAGAAAAATCGAAGGTGAAGAGGTTTTTATTGAGAAAGTAGAATTCTACCAAATCAAAACGAAACCGGGTGAAAAAATCTTGATGAAGCAAGTAAGACGCAGCAACTCTTAAGGCTTTTTAAACTTTTTTTACATCTTATGGGCTAAGAGGTATGTATCGACATACCTCTTTGATTTGTGGTAAAAATTTTTAAGATTATTTTGGATACAAAACCTGGAAATTTATAGACCCAAATAGGCTAAAAATTGTCTAATTAGAAGAGGGTTTTTCACTAATTTCAAAAAAACCCAAGAATTCCCCTAAAAAAAGAAATAACTAAATAGGCCTAGGTAAAAGATTATGAAAAGGTGGCTCTCATGGACCTAAATTTTTCTGAGTCGATTATCCATGCTCTCAATAAGGCATTTTCTAAAGCTCATGAAGAAAAATTTACTGAGGTTACAGATTCCCTTTTTTTTAAAATTCTTCTAGAAGAGGGGGCGATTTTTTCGTCTTTGGTTAAAGATTTTGAAACCCCTCTTTCCAATTATAAAGAGATCCTCAATCAGGAGATAAAAAAGACTCCTCGATTTATTGATGGTGGTGGGGAGGCTAAGCCCTCTAATTCTTTAAGCCAGGTCCTTGCTAAAGCTGAAAAAATCAAAAAGCACTTTAAAGACTCTTACACCAGTGAGCCCCACTTTCTCCCCCCTTTTTTAGAGAAATTTGGACTCAGTGAAAAAGAGGGAATAAAAAAAATTGAAGAATGTACTTCGGGTAGATCTATGGATAGTCCCACAAGTGACCAAACACTCAAAGCTCTAGAAAAATATACAAAAAATCTCACAGATCTTGCGCTTAAAGGAAAGTTAGATCCAGTCATTGGACGCGATGAGGAGATCCTTCGCACCATGCAAGTCCTGTGTCGGCGCACAAAAAATAATCCCGTCCTGATTGGTCAACCGGGTGTTGGAAAAACAGCAATTGCAGAAGGACTAGCTGTAAAAATAGTCCAAAAAGAGGTGCCGGATGCAATTGCGGGTAAGATGGTCCTTGCACTCGATTTAGCAGAGCTTGTTGCTGGCACTAAATTTCGGGGTGAATTTGAGGAACGGTTAAAAGCGGTTCTCAAAGAAATCGAATCTAAGGAGGGCTCTATTATCCTCTTTATCGACGAGGTTCATACTCTTGTGGGTGCCGGTTCAGCTGAGGGTTCGATGGATGCAGCAAATCTGTTAAAGCCTGCACTTGCCAGAGGGGTTTTGCATGCGATAGGAGCGACTACACTTAATGAGTACCAAAAATATATTGAAAAAGACCCGGCTCTCGAGAGAAGATTTCAACAAATTCTTGTAGAGGAGCCTACACAAGACGAGGCCCTTGCGATCTTGCGCGGACTGAAAGAGAGGTACGAGTCTTTCCATGGAGTTGAGATCACTGAAGAGGCATTACGCTCTGCAGTCCATCTTTCCTACCGGTACATAAGTGACCGCTTTTTGCCTGACAAAGCGATCGATTTGATTGATGAGGCTGCAAGCCTGATTCGTATGCAGGTTGGATCGACTCCATTACCAATCGATCAAGAGAAACGAAAAATCGCCTCCCTTATGATCAAACTGGAAAATGTTAAAGGTGTGAAGGCTGATGAAGAGGCCATTCACCAGCAAATTGAGCAGCATAAACGCCACCTAAAAGACCTTTCCGATCAATGGACTCTTGAAAAGAAATTTATTGATGAGATCAACGCCAAAAAAAACCAATTAGAAAAAATCAAATTCCAAGAGGAGCTTGCGGAGCGAAACGCCGATTATACACTTGTGGCAAAATTGCGCTATAAAGATCTTCCCGAGGTTATGGGACAGATGCATGAGTTACAAAAAAAACTTCACGAGCTCCCCTCAAGACTTATTCGTGAAGAGGTGGATGACACTCTCATAGCCCAGATTATCGGCCGCATGACAGGAATTCCAGTGGAAAAAGTGGTTGAAAAGGATAAAGAGAATCTTTTGAAGCTTGAGGGAAGGCTACACGAAAGGGTGATTGGACAACACGACGCTGTTGTTTCGATTGCAGAAGCGATTAGAAGAAGTCGTAGTGGTCTTTCGGATCCTAAAAGGCCCATCGGTTCTTTTCTTTTTATGGGGCCTACAGGTGTTGGAAAAACGGAGCTAGCAAAAGCCCTTACCGAGCTTCTTTTTAATCAGGAAGAGGCGCTCATACGCCTCGATATGTCCGAATACATGGAGAAACATAGCGTTTCAAAACTGATCGGTTCACCCCCGGGGTATGTTGGATATGAAGAGGGGGGGCAGCTGACTGAGGCAATAAGACGCCATCCCTACTCAGTAGTTCTTTTGGATGAGATAGAAAAAGCGCACCACGATGTTTTCAATATCCTTTTACAAGTTCTTGACGATGGAAGAATCACCGATAGCAAAGGGAGAGTTATCAACTGTAGAAACGCTGTATTCATCCTCACCTCAAACATCGGATCTGACAAAATTTTAGAGGAGCTTGAAAAAAGAAAAGAGCTGGGCACTAAAGAGATGCAAAAAATTCTAGAGCCTGTTTTGAAAAGCTATTTTAGACCCGAATTTTTAAATCGGCTAGATGCAATCATCCCCTTCCATCCTTTGCGCCTGATGGACATGGAGAAGATTGTCTACCTCCAAATGAAGCAGGTAGAAAAAAGGCTCGAAGAGAAAAAAATTGCGCTTGAGCTCTGTAAAAGTGTCATCGAATATCTTGCAGAAAAAGGATACGACCCCATTTTCGGTGCAAGACCTTTGAAAAGATTGATTAGCCAAGAGATTGTAAATCTATTAGCTAATGAAATCCTCTCTGGGAATATAGGATCTAGAAGCCATATCCGCATCTCAAGAAAAAATGACAAACTTGTAATAGAAACGATTTAAGAAAAAAAATGAAAGAACTTAAGAAAAAACTTTTAGCTCCCATCCTCTCCCTTTTTTTGGGAACCATTGGTAACAGCTTTTTTGGCACACTACTCTCTTTAGACCTACGAGAGCTAGGATTTTCTAATCTGGCTGTAGGGGGGATTGTTTCCATCTACTATCTTGGAATGATGCTTGGGTCCTGGTTTTTGGAAAAAAAGATTCTTAAATTCGGCTTTTCCAGCTCTTACCTGGTGCTTGTTCTTCTAAATATTCTTTTCATCGCCCTATTTCCATTAAGTGAAGATCTCTCCTATTGGTATTTTGATACGCTTTTTTTAGGGGTCGTTCTTGGTGGGATTTTTGTTATTGTAGAGAGTTGGATTCTCCTTTTAGCTCCTGTAGAAAAAAAGGGGGAGGCGATGTCATGGTATATGATCGGACTCTATTCAGGCGCGTCTTTGGGACAAATGATTTTAGGGGATACAACAAAACTTTACCCTTTAAACGTCTTGATTCCAATCCTAGCGTGTACGATCGGAATGGGGGTTTTGTTCTTTCAAAATAAGGCCCAGGATTTAAAGGGTTCTGAAGAATCTCCAGAGCTATCGACCCGTACAGTCATAGAGGTGGCCCCTTTAGGTTTTTTTGGTAACCTTTTATCTGGGTCTACTTTGAGCGTTTTCTATGGTCTTGTGCCCCTTTACGGAAAGACTTTGGAGTTAAGCACACAGCAGATCGGTTTATTGATGGGAATTACAATCGCAGGGGGGTTTATAGGACAATGGCCTATGGGAAAAATCTCTGATCTTTTTCCAAAAGATCGCGTATTAATGCTGAATGCCTCTACCCTTTTTATTATTTCGATCCCGATGCTTTTCGGAACTCACCTTCCCTTTTATTTAATGTGTATCGTGATGTTTATCTTTGGAACTTTAGCCTTCACTTTGTACCCGTTAGCTATCAATAGCCTCTGTGAAAAAATTCCCTCAAACCAGACGATTAGCGCTGTTACAAAGGGTGTGGTGGCCTATGGAATAGGTTGCGTAATTGGCCCTATTGTAGCCCCATTTTTTATGGAGTTACAATTTAAAGAGGGGCTCTTCTTTTATTTTCTTTTGAATACAGCCCTTTTTATCGTTTTGTTTGGCAAAAGAGTTTTTTTGAAGGCAAGCTGAGGGGAGAATTCCTGCCTTATTTTTATAGATGAGGTTTCTTGAAAAAGACTCCTCTATACGTTTAAGAAATACAGGATCGTTTCTTGCCTTCATGAGGAGAGTTTCGTAGATTTCTTTAATACGAGAAAAGGGGAGCGTTTTTTTGGATCCTATTGGTGTTTCTCCCCCAAAAAGGAGGATATCAGCGCCAGCCTCAATTGCACAAATAGCAGCCGTTTCCAAGCTCTCATACTGTTTTTTTACCGCATCCATCACTAAGGAATCAGTGAAAATAAGGCCCGAAAAGTTCATGCTTTTTCTGATAAAATCGATCCATTTTGAGGAAAAAGAGATCATGTTTTTGGGATCAAAATCTTTTACTATCATGTGGGCTGTCATGATTGCATCCACATTTGAACTTAAACAGATAAAAGGGGCTAAATCCTCTTCAAGTAACAGGGAGAATTTTTTTTCTGTGATTGGAACCTCCGTATGAGAATCCTCATCAACTGCCCCATGGCCGGGAAAATGTTTTATGACCCCGATTAGGCCCTGCTTTGTGAACCCCGACAAAACAGATCTTCCCACAGCGATCACCTCATTAGCTGAAGCGCTTATCGTCCTAGATTGTAGCACAGTACTTTTTGGGTTGGTCAAATCTAAAACGGGAGAAAAGTTTACGCAAATCCCCGCCTCTTTCAGTTCTTTTCCTATCTTTTCACCCATGTAGACCAAAGCATCTGGTTTCAAAAAACTCCAAAAAGAGGGATCAGGGATGGTACTAAAGCCATTTCTTAGCCTCTGAACTCTCCCCCCCTCCTGATCCACAGCAATCCAACGAGGAATTCCCTGTAAGGTTTGGATTTGGCGAGATAGGCTCTTTACTTGAGATCGGCTGAGTTCACCGTTTAAAAAATTAAAATAAACCACCCCACCAATATGAGCTGTTTCTACGATTTCTTTAAGTTCCTTAGTTGCCTCTTCCCCCTCAAAAGAGATCATGAAAAGTTGACCTACTTTCTCCTCTAAAGAATATTCAACCAGAGCATGAAGGTTGCATAAATTAAGAAGAAAAAAGAGAAAAAATTTGTATGCCATAAGAAACAAATTGCAAAAAACCTTAAAAAGGTTTTTTGCGAATCTTGAATATTTTTTAAACGTTGGGAAAAATATCTCTGAACTGATCTTTAAGAGAGGAGGGAACGATTTCATCCACCCCTGTTTTGTCATACATCAAAAAATACATGCAAGAAAACATAATTCCTAAAGCCGGACTAAATAAAGCCACCATGAGCGCTATGGCACAAACCAAAGATCTTTTAAACGAAAGAAATGAACGACCCATCGACTCTTTTAAGGATTCAAATTTATGAAAGGTCAGCATCATAAGCAGAACCTTAACGATTAGGGCACAAGCAGAATAAAGACCCCAAACAACATCTGCAATTAAAAGAACGAAAAAGAAAAGCCTTGCCGCTAATGCGCTAAAAAAACTCCCCTTATCCTCTACAACAGCCTTTGGCGCTTGAGGGATAAAGAGTTGCTCCTCTTTTTGCCCTTGCAGTGTGCCGTAGTCAAAGATGTTGTAAATTGCCATATTCCTCATCCTAATTTGTACTTATTGATCACAATACCAAACAGCGCTCTTTTTGGTCATTGTTGCAACTTTGTTGATAAGTTTTGAACAATATAACCCACTGATTCTTAGGGATTAAGCATCCAATTTGGGGCTAAGATTTTTTTCATCAACAATCTTTTCCCCTTTTTCCACAATCGGAGCATCCTTAAACCAAATAGCGCCTAAAATATAAAGAAAAAAGGGTGCCAATAAAACGCTAGTGAGCTGGCTAGCTTTATCCCAAAGAGGTCTTGGATAGCTTGTCGACCAATAGAGATCAGGAAAAATATAGAAAGAGATTAGAGTAATCAACGTCACCAAACTAAGATGTTTCACTAAACTGCGAATAGGGTAAGGGGCTTGCAATTTTAAGGCCAGATAAGCCCATTGCATCCAAAAACTGATCGAGGTTGTCAACGCTATAGCCCACGGCCCGGAATGGAGTACGAATACTAAAATTGTATTGAGCACGGTATTTGCTCCAACAGCTAAAAGTGTCCCTTTCATAGGCGTCTTAAAATCTTGAGTCGCGTAAAATGAGGGGGCTAAAAGCAGAATCAGGCCGGAGGGGATAAGTCCGATTGTATAAAATGCCAAAGCTTGTGCAGTAAGAGTGACATCGGTATCTAGAAAAGCTCCTCTACCATAAATCAAGCTGACAAAAGGGGGTGCTGCTACGAAAAATAGAAGAGTGAAAGGAGCTAAAAGCTTTAAAGTAAGTCTTAAACTTTTTTCGGTGAGATAGTGGTATTGATCTAAATTTTTTCCTTGGTAAGCCCTTGCTAGTAGAGGGGCGATTGCCTGACTTACCGCAACCCCAAAAAGCCCCATGGGGACTTGCTCAAGTTTAATTGCATAACTCAAAAAAGCAGCCCCTTTCGGATCTGCCCATTTAGCAAAAAGAAGATCGATCGCTCCGTTCAGCTGTGTGGCTGCTACTCCAATTAGAGTAAGAGATAAGGGCTTCAACAGCTCTTTTACCTCTTTAGAAAAAGGGTGTATTTGAAACCACTCTTTTAACCCGATATGAAGACATCTAATTGTTTTGGGTAAAAGAACTAACCACTGAAATAAAAAAGCGATTGAAATACTGAGCGCGATCCCCTTCAAAGCTTGAGACTGTTCATAAGATGCAAAGAAAAAACAGCCCCCCACCCAAATAAGATTGAATATAGTAGGAGCTACCGAGGGGAGAAAAAAATGGCCATGACATTGCAAAAAAGCCATAAAAAGGGCGTACATCACTATAAAGATGACACCGGGCAACATATAACTGGCTACGCTACCAAAAAATATCAGCTCTACCACAAAAATAGTGGGCAATAATATAAAGAATAGGGACCAAAAAAGATCTCTAAAAAAGATGTCTGCCCTTTTAGGCTCTTGCTGACGATACTTTTCGTAGACCGGTATGAATCCGTTACTTACCCCCCCCTCTCCCAAGAGGCGGCGAAAAATATTTGACCACCTGTAAGATATAAAAAAATCTCCGACTAAGGCGCTCGCCCCAAAACAGACAGACATGGATAATTCTCTTAAAAGTCCCCCCAAACGACTAATCAGAGTTCCTAAAAAAAAATGGACAGCCTGACGAATCATAGTCTCCTTCACCAAAAAATCTTTTAATCTTTTCAAATCTTAAAGATAGAATAAAGTTATTTTACCCTTTTTAGGATCGTGAATCCATGACTATTTGCATGATCCTCAAATTTTTCCCATTCAGTATGGGAATTCAAAAAATCCTCTATGGCTAGTCTTAGCCCTTTTTTATCTTTACAAAGCTCTTTAAACGGACTGTATTTTAAAAGCGCATAGTCCGGCTCATCCTCATTTTCCCAATGAGAATGTGTATGCAAGATAGCGATGAACTTTTTTGTATAAGGGGCAAAATGGCAGAGTTCGCTATAGAGCCTGGGATAGGTATGCCAGGAATTTACATAGACTAAATCGACCTCAAAGGGTGTTTGAAATAAAAATTCTCTATTATCGCGAACAAACTCTATAGGCATTAAAGAAAATTTTCTAAAGAATTTTTTGTCTTGGCGTTGAAACCCTCTAGGACAATAGAGGGCGAATTTTTTTTCTTCTCTTGAGTTTTCCATAAGGCCTAAAACTATGCTCACCGATCCGGCTCTTTGATCGCCCCCTAACTCAACTACACTCGAGCATTCTTTTGCTAATTCTTTTAAACGGGGCATAAAATCGCTTACCTCGTTAAAAAGAAAACTCTTTTTACTCTCCTCAAGGTAATTCTGCTCCAAAAACTTTTTTGCCCCGCCCTTTGCGGATAATTCACCAAAGGGGCAAGACATTAAGAAAACAATTCCACAGGCTTTTTTAAAAAGGGAAAGCACCTAATACCTTCTTTTTAAAATCGTAAATCCATGACAATTTGTATAGCGCTCGGCTAATTCCCATTCAGGATGCCTTTCAAGAAAATCATCTGCCGCAGCAAGAAGACCCTTTTTTGTTTTATCAATCCACTCAGGATAAAAATCATGAGAATTTCCATAAGGATAGGGCTCATCCTGAAATCCCCATGGCTCATCCGTATCGTGCATTGTAATGTACTTTTTGACATAAGGGGAAAATTTCTCCAACTCAAACGTCAATTGTGCATAGGTGTGTAATGTATCTATAAAAAGCATATCTACCTCAATCGGATCTAAAAAGGCATCATCTTTCATAATAAACTCAAAAGAGATATTCGATTTTTCGGCAATTTTTTTTAATCTTCTGTACGTATTAATTGGGGGGAAAAATAAGTCTACACCAATATAACTTTTATTTGGTGCTTTGCTTAAATCTAGGCCTGCAAGTACCCCATAAGTAGAAACCATTGCCCTTACGCCAAGTTCCATTACAGAGGAACATTCAGATGAGATTCGTCGAAGATGTTTGAGATGTTCATGAATATCTCCTGGCCCCCTTTCTTGAAACTTACAAAGGCCTTGAAGTTCACGATTTTCAGCTTTGAGTGGGGCTAAAGACAAACACGCCACACCCAATAAAATAAATTTACAAAAAGTACGCATAATCCCTTTTTACAATAATTACATGTAAAACAGCATATTCAAATCTTCAGTAATTATCAACTTAGGGAAAAAACTTTTTTGATAATAAAAAAACAAAGCTCATTTTATGCTTTTGGAGCCGGCTCTTTTATTTTACAATAGGACGCTTTTGTTTTATAAGATCAAAGCTTTTTGCCAATTGTTCCAAAAGAGCCTCATCGTGAGTGTTTTCTTGCATTTTTTTTATGATCGTCTCACGCTCTTTGAGCCAATTACGCTCCAAGATTTTGCGCACTGTTTCGATCATTAGAACCTCAGCTCTTTCGATAGCGATTTTCTTAGACAAAACTTTATCAATAAAGGGTTGTAATTTGATGGAGTCTAAAGAAGAGAGGACCCCCATCAAATCCCCTTTTTTTTCGATTAAAAGCTCATAGAGTTTTTGCATTTCAGGATGGAAAAGATCTTTTTGTTCCAAGTTTTTCAAAGCAATCTCTCTTGTCAACTCATGGGCAACAATAAGCCAACGGACAAGGTCTCCTTCAAGTATAAGGTCGAAATCGACAACCTCTTTATTGTTTTCTAAAGGCTCTTCATTTTTGAGTTCCTCTTTGGCCTCAATAAAATCCAACGGGATATGGAAGATCTCTGCAATCTTTTTTCTCCCCTCATGACGCATCACAGGATCGATCCAAGCGTTAACAATACTTGCCATCTCCTTAATCACGCCGCTTTTTACCGCTGGTAGACTCAGATCTTTATTTTTAACGAGCACAGATTTTAAAAAGTCCAAGTAGGAGAGCGATTTTTCTAAAAGCTCGTCAAAAAACTGTTTCCCTTTCTTTAGTAAAATGGTATCCGGGTCTTCTCCTTTAGACAGGATCGGAATCATTACCTCTATCCCCTGTTTAAGGAAAAGTTGTCCCACTTTCAGCGCAGCCTGTTGGCCGGCTAAGTCTCCATCGAATGCGATGTACACACTTTCTACACCAAGATCTTTGACTTGCTGAACATGCATCTCTCCAAAGGCGGTCCCTTGGCCAGCAACTGTAAAATCGAATCCCTCATGGATTAGCCGCATAGCATCTATTTGTCCTTCGACAATCAACGCTTTTTTTTCCTTAACAATCCTTTTTCTTGATTCGTAAAGCCCAAAAAGGATTTGCGATTTTTTAAACAAAGGGGTCTCTTTTGTATTGATGTACTTAGGCCCTTTGTCCTCTTGTTGAAACCTTCTGGCTGTAAATCCTAAAACATTCCCGTGGGAGTCCTTGATAGGGATCGTGATCCGATCCATAAAGAAAGGGAGATTTCCCTTTCCTTTCATAGCGCCCGCTTCAAATAGGGCCTCAAGGTCAATTTTAAAGTCCTGCCTCCATGCGTCAAAAATTCTTGGATCCTTTGGAGCCAACCCTATTTCAAAAAGGCGGATGAATGAGAGATCCATTCCCCTTTCATATAGATAGCTCAGTGCTAGTTGTCCTTCAGGCGTGTGTAAAAGAAGAAAATGATAAAAACGGTTGAGCTCTTTGAGTACCTGTTTGAGCGGCATCAAACTCGGCCCTTTATGCACCTCCTCAACATAGCGCATCTCAACGCCAAATCTTTCACAAAGAGTTTGTACAGCCTCTTGAAATGGCAGCTTCAAATGCTGCATTAAAAAACTGATCCCATCTCCATGAGCACCACATCCAAAGCAGTGGTAATGCATATCTTTTCTTTGCACAACAAAAGAGGGTGTATGCTCAAAATGAAAAGGGCATAATGCTTTGAATCCGCCGGGCGCTTTTTGGAATTGGACGTAAGGGGACAAAACATCGACAATATCGATCTTTTTTTTCAGCTCCTCGAGCATTGCAGGATCAAATAGAGGCATTTAGTAACTCTCCCTTTGACGAAGATAGCCTAATTGGTACAAAGAAAGAAAGTTCTCTTCATGGACTATCAGGTGATCTATCATTTCCAGCCCCAAGAGGGTGCCAATTCTTTGGATTGTTTTTGTTGTTATCAAATCTTCTTTGGAGGGGGCTAAAAAAGGTGAAGAGTGGTTATGCACCAAAATAAATTCTTCGACATTATAAATTAGCGAAGATCTAAAGACATCCCTGGTCTGACAAAAAACTTTTTGGCTATCTCCAGAGCCTATTTCCTCTTTAAACATGCACTCTTTATTTTTGTTTCTCCCTATAACCATACAGATTTCAATATTTTTGCCCAAAAAATCTCCTTTTACTAAATCAAAGATCTTTTCAGGTTTATTCAGAATATGTTTTTTGGGGTAAGTCGATTGCCTTTTTATAATCTCCTGAAAAATTTTCCATAAAAAAACCTTTTTTTTAGAAAATTTCAAGTTTGAGGTCATAGGGTCAAAAGAGGAATGCATCAATGAGCTAAAACCACCGGCTGCATCTAATTGTGCTTTTGCTTCGCCCAAATTTTGTCTGCCGTTTTCCCAAAATAGAGCCCAGAGCTCCTCGTTACTGAGATGAGCCTCTCCGTATAACTCCCATTTTTTTATTAATGAAGGCCCTTTTTTTAGCAAAGCTCACCCCATTTTACCCTTTTTTATAGGGGAGAGCTTTGTATTCTAGGGATTGGGGTATTTCGATTGTCAAAAGGATATCGTTTCCCTCATAATCGGTCTCAAGAACTCTCCCCTCTTTCATTAGCTCGGAGGCTACGTTGTAATGACTTTGCGGGATTCTTAACTCCATCACTTTTCTCAAAGATTGAATCTTTTCAATCATCAACCGATAGAGCTCCTCGTATCCTTGCCGTGTGACGGTCGAAATCACCACCGTGTCTGGGTAGCGGTAACGAAGCTCTTCCAGATTTGTATTATCCTCAATTTTATCGGCTTTATTTATGACGGTGATAATAGGTTTGTTTTTGGCTCCTATCTCTTCTAGAACTCGAATCGATTCTGCCGCGTGTTCTATCGCATCGGGGTGTGAGGCATCAACAACATGTAGCAAAATATCTGTGTAGACTGACTCCTCAAGTGTGCTCCTAAATGCATCGACAAGCTTGTGCGGAAGTTTACGGATGAATCCAACAGTGTCGATCAACAGGACATTCTGATGATTAGGCAATTGAAAACGGCGTGTTGTGGTATCCAAAGTCGCAAATAATTTGTCCTCAGATAAAACACCGGCATTTGTCAAACTATTCAAAAGGCTTGATTTCCCAGCATTCGTGTAGCCCACAATCGCAAAAGCCGGTACGTGAGAGCGAAGACGTTGCTGTCTTTGTAATGCTCTATGAGCTCTAACCTCTTTAATCTCGTGCTCAACCATTACTAAACGTCGATCGAGAATTCGTCTATCAATTTCAATCTGTTTTTCCCCTTCCCCTTTTAAATAGCCGCCCCCACCGCTTCCTCCCCCTCCACCGGTGCGCTGCCGAGAAAGGTGGGTCCAAAGACGCTTCAAACGGGGTAGTTCATAGCGGATTTTTGCCGATTCCACCTGAAGACGTGCCTCTTTGGTGTGGGCTCTTTGGGCAAAGACTTCAATGATCAACCCGGTCCGGTCTATCACAGGTTTTTTCAAAATCACTTCAATGTTTCGCTGTTGATTTGGGGAAATCTCCTCATCAAAAATCATGCAATCGTAGCCCTCGGTCTCCATTCTCTGATGGATCTCCTCTACCTTCCCCTCTCCTATATAGGTTGCCGCCTCAACTTTTTTTATTGGGCAGACCTCAAACCCAAATTCGCCAATCCCGTAAGTCTCCCCCAATGCTTTCAGCTCCTCTAAGGACTCTAAACAGGCATGTTTTTGAGAAGTTCCGCTATATGGGCCCACAAGAAGCGCCTTTTTTAATACCGTTGTCATGATTTCTCTTTTAGAAAATCGAAAAGTTTATTTTTTGAATCCGTGGATCGCTATTTTGCAACCATCATATCCGAGTTCTACATTGGGGGGCAATCGCTTTGAAGCAATCTCATAGTCTACTGAGTGATCTAAGTGGATAAAAATAGTCCTTGGGCTTGCGAGCTTTTTACTGAATTCAAAAGCCTCGTCAAAAGTAAAATGCGCAATAGATTCTCCATCCCGAATCGCCCCCAAAACAAGAGTTTTGATCCCCTTTAATTCTCTAATTAAACGGCTATCGTACTGCTTTATATCGGTCAAAAAGGCAAAATCACCCACTCTCAACCCCATCACCTGTGTGGGTCTGGAATGCCCCTCATTTTGTTGTGAATAACAAAGTGTTTGTATCTTGAGCCCATAAAAATTGAGCTCCTCCCATTTTTTTATTTGCTTCAGGTACAATGACGGGTGTATTCCGATCGCTACGGGTTCAAGAAGATACCCCACCCTTTTTTTTAGGTCCAAAAACGTTGGACGATTTGCGTAAACGGGAATAGACTCTTTTCGATAGTCTGTGGCCCACTTCACATCATCGATACCTGCTATGTGATCAAAGTGGTTGTGCGTTACAAAAAGGGCATCAACTTTTTGAATTTTATTCTCCAAAAGCTGGTTTCGGATATCGGGACCTGCATCAATTAAAAGTTTTTTTCCCTCCACCTCTAAAAGACCCGCTACTCGTTGGCGCCGATTTTTTGGGTGAGTTTGTGTTCCAAGACAAACAGAACAATTGCAGCCAACTCGAGGAACACCGCACGATGTTCCCACACCTAATAGAGTAAATGTAGCTATAGTCATAACTTCCCATAGTACACCGCCTTGAATTTTTTTGTGAAACTGCTTCGAAAAAAAAATGTAAAAAAAGTTCGAGGGGCTGCTAAAAATTAAGCGTACGCGCTGACAATCTCTTTAGCATATAGAGCGTGGTACAAAAGCCCTTTCGATCCAAGGCCGGTTAAGGCAACTTGATTAGCTCCCAGGGAAACAATTTGAGGAAGCCGCTCTTGTTTTTTAGAATAGACCCTTGTCCCCTCATACACACCCAAAGGGCTCAAAAAGGCCACTTCGGGAAAAATTTCCCGATTGCGCTTAATTAACTCCTTCACCGCCCCTTCTTTGTCGCTAGGTAGATCTAAATTTGTCCTTTCATAGGTGGAACCCACGTGGTAAACGGCGGGATCGCTATCCAAAGCTACGTATCCTTTGTGGACTTTAGGGAGGCTAAAAATAGATTCCCCCCTTTGTACCTGCATAGCTTGCCCCCTAATCAATTGGAATTGGCCGGGAAGCTCTTTGTCTATCTCTTTACCGACCGCATAAAAAATCTGTTTGACCGTAGGCTCATAGGGAACTTTTTTTGGGACATATTGAACCCCCATAGATAAGACCAACGAATAGAGAGCCTCAAGATAGTCTCTGGAAAATACGTTCACCCCCTCTTTGACCAAAAATTCTCCCCCTTGGGTCCACTCGAAATACTGGGGATTTTGAACCCTTTTTTTTTCAAATACCACCCTTTGGTTAGCTGAGATGGGTGCGTGTAGCACACCCCCGTCTTTATAAACTTTTTTCCTCACATGGCAACTTGCCGCATCCAAAAGCTCTTTTGTCGCCTCCAACCCTTCGCTTGCTCTTTGCGATCTGGCTGCCAAACGTCCACCAATCGGCTCCAAAAGACCACTCGCCGCAGCGGAGGCAGATGCAAAAAGAGGATTGGGATCAAAAAGGGAGATTTTTGCACTAGGATACTTTTTCTTCAAGTGGTAGCAGATGGCAAGGCCCCCAAAACCTCTACCAGCAACAAAGTACTGATCCATTTTTGTAGATACGTATCTCACTTTCCTTCCCTTAAAAAGTAAAAACAGAATATCACAAGAGCGGTTATAGTAAAAGCCAAAGCAAAATAAGCAAAGGGCGTCAATTGAGATTTTTTAAAACTCTTTAGAAGTAAACTGTTGTTAAATTTTATTTTAATTTTACAAGAAATCCTTTTTTGACAATTAATTTTGTTGCTAGTAATAAAAAATTAATTATTTTTGAGATATTTTGTGGAAAAAAAAAGTACTGATGATTCTACAGAAGAAAAAAAAGAAAACGGGCAAACTCAGCCGGAAAACAATATAAATAACTATGATTCACCCCGCTATAGAAAGGGGAAAGAAGATACCTTCATCTCACCCGATGATCTAAATATTTTAATCCAGATTATCCGACCCAAAGAATGGCTAGGCCTCGGTTGTTTAGGGATTATGGTCCTCTTTTTTTTTATTTGGCTTTTCAAAGGGGAAATCGTTTCCGAAACTGATGGGAAGGGAATTGTTTTGACATCGGAAGGGTTACACTACATATACTCTAGAAACGAGGGATTGGTTCAATCGATGCCCATTTTCGAAGGGGAAATTGTAAGTAAAGATACGATAGCAGCTAAAATTTACGACAAAGACTACCTAAGTTCTTATAATGCCCAGTGTTCCAAAATAGCAGAGATCCAATTTTCTTTAGACCGAATGAACTCTCAAGAAAGCTCTTCAGAAGTGGAGGCCATTAGGCTGGAACTTGAACAACAAACACAAATTTTGAACGACTTAGAGGCTAACCCCCTTCTTATCCCTATTTTTTCCGAGGTGCGGGGCGAGGTTATAGCAAAATATGTTGGGCCCGGAGAATACATTTACGCTGGGAGTGAAATCTGCCTAGTTGACCCCCCCTTTACAAAAGGGGATGACATCCTGGTCTACGGATTTTTCGATATTACAAGTGGGCGAAAAATCCAAGTGGGGATGACGGCTTACATCTCCATGCAAAAATATTTGGACCCTGTTTATGGGAGCATAGTAGGTAAAGTTGTTTATGTGGATCCGTACCCGGGGACCTCTGAACGCTTTTTGAAATATTTAGCAAAAGATGAAGTTTTCCAAAAATTTATTGGTGATGAATATCCCAAATACAACTTAAGGATAGAAATACAAAAAGATCCTAATGATCCCTCCGGTTATCGATGGACCTCAAAAGAAGGTCCAAAAAATTTTCGCTTTACACCTGAATTTTGCAACATTCGGGTTCATATTTCGAAAAAACGTCCTTTAGATTTAATTTTTCCGGAATAGGAGTCTAGTTTGAGACCCTTTTTGAATTGGATTAAAGATTTATGCCGCCTGAAATTCTCCTCCCTCCAGTTAGGGATCAAAAGAGTGCGAACTCCGACTATTATTCAAATGCAAAATGTCGAATGTGGCGCTGCTGCTTTAGCTATTATTCTAGGATATTATAAATTGTTCGTCCCTTTAGCAGAACTAAGAATTACATGTGGTGTCACAAGGGATGGCACCTCAATAAAAGATATTGCGAATGCAGCCGAAACTTTTGGCCTTAAGACAGAAGGTCGAACGTATGAGATGGAGGATCTCGATAAAATTCCTCTGCCAAGCATAGTTTACTGGAATTTTAACCATTACCTTGTGTTCGAGGGAATGGATAAGAATTTTATCTATTTAAATGATCCGGCGGGGGGACCAAAAAGAGTCACGCACGAGGTATTCGATGAGGGGTTTACCGGTTATGTTCTCACTTTTGAACCCACGCCAAAATTTCAACCAAAGGGAGAACCTGATAGTTTTCAAAACTTATTGGTAAGGCGCTTAAAAGGATTTTATAAGCCGATTGTGTTTTTATCAATTTGCAAAACATTCCTTTTACTTCCCTGGTTTTTCATCCCGATTTCAATCCAGTTTTTTTATGACAAAGTCCTTACAACCTCAAATGCACAAGCGGGTTATTTGCTGATAGGACTATTGTTAGCTGTTTTTATTGTCACATTGTTATTGAATCTATTCGAATATAATATGATACAGAAATTATTCACTAAAATGACCATAACTTCCACGACCTCGTTTTTTTGGCATATCTTGAAGCTCCCCTTGCTTTTTTTTTCACAAAGATCTACCGGGGAGATTGCATGGAGATACACCCTAAACGAGATCGTATCTTCGGTGCTGTCCAGCCAATTTATCTACTTGACTATAAATATTCTTTTGCTGGTTTTTTACCTTTACATCATTTTCTTATTTAGTGGCTCAATAGGTATTTTAGCCTTGGTTTTGGGACTTTTAAATGTTTTTTTGTTTATTTTGATTAACCGCTCCCGCAATGATGCGTTCACAGCCATGCAACAGGAATACGGTAAAACTGTCGGTTACGCTTACAGCCTTTTAAGATCTATTGAGGGGATAAAATCGGCTGGGAATGAAATGACCTCGTTTGGGATTCTCAGCGGTTATTACGCAAAAATGACAAATGCGTCATTCAATACGCAATTCAAGACTCTTATCCTCACAATATTCCCCACTGTATCGTTGCAGGTTGGGAAGGCGGCTCTCTTAGCGATTGGTGCGCTACAGATCTTAAACGGGGAACTCACGGTTGGTATGCTCATCTCATTACAATCGTTTTTTTTATATTTAATGACCCCCATCGATAAATTAATGAATGTGTCTAGTCAATTACAGACGATGTTTATCGATATCAAAAGATTGAATGACGTGATGGACAATACACCTGAAACGTTATTTGAACGCCCCAAATGCCTCGAAAATGGGGCATCTCTAGAAAATTTAAAGGGATACGTTGAATTCATAGACGTTTCGTTCGGTTTCAGCAAAACAGAGGGGCCTAGAATAAAAAACATCAACCTTAAGTTAGAACCCGGTAAAAGAATCGGGCTTGTGGGGCCTGTTAGTTCAGGAAAAACAACAATAGCACGCCTAGCAGCAGGTTTATACCGTCCTTGGACAGGTCAAATTCTTTACGATGGTAAACCTATCGAGGAAATCCCCGATGAGGTTTTTAGATCCTCTATTTCGTTTGTAGATTCCTCTCTATTCTTTTTTGAAGAAACCATAAAAAATAATCTCACTTTTTGGGATGAGCTAGTGAGTGAGGAGGATCTGACGAAATCCTGTAAAGATGCTTGCATACACGACGTCATTATGAAAAGAGCCAAGGGCTACGAGAATGTGATTTGTGAAGGGGGCACAGTTTTTAGCGGAGGCCAACGACAAAGATTGGAAATTGCCCGGGGTTTAGCAAAGAACCCTACCGTTTTAATTACAGATGAGGTCTCCAGCGCTTTAGATTATAAAACTGAAGCCACAATAAGCCTCAATTTACGCAAAAGGGGTTGCGCCTCGATCATTATAGCCCAGAGGCTTGCTACCGTAAAAGATTGCGACGAAATTATTGTCCTTGATAAGGGCGAGATAGTCCAAAGAGGGACGCATCAGGAGCTGATGCTTCAAGGTGGATACTTCAAGGACTCTATCTTAGCTGAGGTCGTCGAATAAGTATGGGCGATCAAATGTTTCTATTTGAAAAATTGAAAAATTACAATCTTGAGGAGATTGCAATTGAGATAAATAAAAAAACTTTCTTTGATACGGAAGAGTGTTTTTGGCTCATAAAAGAGGGCAACGGCGGTATCTTTTTAACAGAATACATCCCCCAACCCGAAATAAAAGGGATTGAAAAGGGGCAGTTGAGATTTTTACGCCCCTTAAATCCCGGCGATCTTTTTTTTATAGCTACCGAAAGTCCGCACAAACATCAAGGATTGGCCCTTTTCAATTTTACCCCGATGAAGATTTTAAAATTGACCCGCGGTAAAATTGATGAAATCATTCGAAAAGAACCCCATCTTAATTTAGAGATCTTAAAGCTCATAAATCGGACAATTTTAAATTACAGAAGATTATTTACAAGAAAAGAGTCTTTCAAAAATAACGACCTTTTAATTGATTTTGAGCAGCCTGTAGAATTGGAGGCGAACCAGAGATTTGCTATCAAAAAAAAACCCCTATCAAAGAATTTGGAACATGAGCACTGGATGGAAATTGTTGAGGGGCGATTAGATCTTGACTCCTCTTACACTTTAGACTGGGACAAAAATATTCAAATCTATCCCTACCTAGATACCTGGAGCCTCATAGCTTTAGAAAAAACAAAACTCAAGCCTTTGCCCCCGGAAAAGGTTTTGCTGCACCCCGGAGCTTGGCACGCTTTCAACTGGATCCGTAATCGAGTTCTAGAAAGTGCCATAGATCACTATTTTCCAGGAAAGAAAAAGCTAGAGATAGAGACTCGAGAAAAAAAAATCGCACTCAAAAAGTACTCTATTACAAAAGGGCTAAAATCGTTCATTCCAGAAAAAAAAGATAGAAAAAGGGAACCTTTGGATAGTAAGGATGCTATATTCAAAGTTTGTAGCTGGATCGGACAAGAGATGGGTTTTACTTTCGAAAAACATTCTATCCCTGAAACTAATCCCTTTCTTGAGATGTGCGAAATTTGTGAAAAAAATGGGGTCCGCTACAGAGAGATCAAATTAGAGTATGGTTTTTGGTCCCATGATTGCCTCCCTATATTTGCCTTTACAAAAGAGGAAAAACCGGTAGCTCTTTTAAATAATAAAGGAAAAAAATATTTTTTACATGACCCCGAAACAGAAGAGAAGGAGCCCCTGTCAAATCCTGTCATCGATAGACTACAAGAGAAAGGGTACGCTTTTTACATTCCGTTCCCGGAACAGAATATGACGATTAAAGATATCTTGAGATTTTCATTTTCCGGAAATTTGAAAAGTTTTTACTACATTTTGTTTTTCGGAACTCTCGGTGGTATTCTTGCTGGAACGGTCCCCTTTTTAAATCAATTCCTTTTTACCAATGTGATCCAATTAGGGCATAAAAGTCAGTACCTAGAGGTCATTCTAGCCCTTTTTTTAATTATTTTAAGTGGAATGGTATTGAACATAATCAACGGACTCATTCTTATTCGGATGTCGACTCTTTTTTCTTTAAAAGTCGAGTCTGCAATATGGGATAGACTTCTAAAGCTCCCGGTAAACTTTTTCAAAAAATATTCTGTGGGGGATCTGATCCAAAGGGCCTCTTCCATGAGAGAGATACAAGAAAAGTTCAGTCAGTCCACATCGAACATTATTCTAACAGGATTCTTCTCTCTATTCTATTTTTTTGCTATGTATTACATCTATCCCAAATTGGCCTTAGTGGGTTTATGTATCGTTTTAGCAGTTGCCGCAATAAACTCTTTTCTTCTGTATCATAAAATATTGATCCAGAGAAAATTACTAGAATTGAGCGGCTTCATCAATAGCATAATTTCTCAAGTAATTTCCGGTATTTCTAAGATCAGATCGCATGGGGCGGAAGCCTACGCTTTTGAGTACTGGTGTCCATTTTTTTCTAGACAGCGGCTTCTATTTTCAAAATCTCTGATTTTAACAAACTCTGTAGAAATTCTTACAAATCTTGTCCCTATTGCCTCTTATTTAATATTTTTTGGGGTGATTACAAAATATCTCATCACGACTACTGATCATATTAGAGACTATATATTCACGATTGGGAAGCTTGTAGGTTTTTTTTCCGCTTATAGCCCCTTTTCTGTTGGGATCACAAATTTAGTTCAAATTCTCATGGATTTAGCTCAGGTCATTCCATTATGGGAGAGGGCACAGTGTATTTTAAAAGGGGAAATAGAGTCTGAAAAGGGTAAAATCAAGGTGGACGATCTTGAGGGTTTGGTGACTGTGGATAACGTCACCTTCAGCTACGGGGAGGGTTTACCAAATGTATTGGAAAATATCTCGCTCCAATTTTTACCGGGAGAATTTGTAGCTATAGTCGGAGCTTCGGGTTGTGGTAAATCGACTTTAGTCAGGATTCTTCTAGGTTTTGAGACGCCCCAGATAGGTACTGTTTTCTTCGATAATCAGGACATTCGAACTCTCAACAAAAGAGAACTGAGGCGTAAACTCGGGGTCGTGCTCCAAAATGGTTCCATTTTTACAGGTACTATCTATCAGAATATAGTTTGTGGTGGCCTCTACTCAAAAGAAGATGTGGAGAGGGCCGTGAAGTTGGCTAACCTAGAAGAAGATCTTAACAAAATGGGTATGGGATTGCATACTTTTTTGCAAAGTGATGCGCTCACATTAAGCAGCGGCGAGGCACAGCGGATTTTAATCGCAAGGGCCTTAATCGGTAAGCCTAGAATATTGATCCTAGACGAAGCCTCAAACTGCCTGGATGCACATTCTCAAGAAATTTTATCTAAAAATGTAGCCGAACTCAATATAACAAGAATTGTCATCGCCCACAGACTTAGCACAATCGTTGATGCAGACCGGATCTATGTAATGGATCAAGGGAAAGTTGTCGACTCAGGAAGATATACAGATTTGATTACTAAAGAGGGTCTGTTCAAAGATCTGGTTTTACAATCGAAAAAACAAAACTCTTACTAGCCTCTATTTTTTATAAAGGTCCACACCAGTTGAAAGGGATCGGCTAAAAAAAGCTACCCCTTCTTGTAGAAGTGTCTATAACTTTCAAGTCCAAAGTGAAAAAAGAACAGCACAAAAGGGGTTAAATAAAAGGTAAAGGGGATCAGTAGAAAAAGTCTTTGTAACGACAGGGCTACTATATTTTGAGTGATCCCGAAAAGTTCCATCGTGGCCCAATAGATACTCCCCAAAAAAAGAATTCCTAAAAGGAGGGGTATAGTCGCCATGGCAAAATTTTTCGCTATCGAAAGGGGGTTTTCTCTAACAGGATCCAAATCTACTTTGAGATCAAAAGCAAAAAAAGTGGAGCCGTAAAAAAGGATAAAAAAGGCACCGAGAGGGAGGAGGGACAAAACCATCATGAATGCAAAAGGGAGCATAGAAAAAAGGACCGCTATGATGGGCCCTGCATAGGGAACCCCCTGCAAAAGATAAAACAAACCCATCAGCACCCATAAAATAAGATGGGTCAAAATAAGTGGCAATGCGAGAAAAACGCCGTTCCACATCCGGTTCATCGATGCTTTGAAAATTTCTTTGTAGTCTATCGACTCCCCTTTCAACTCATGGTAGTAAAGGCGATGGATGAAAACTGACAAAGAACCCAAAAGCCCGAGACTCAAATAGACCGGAATTCCTATGGCCCCGAAAATCACCCAATCATGCGCCTGGTGAAGCAAAGCCAAAACAAAAACTGTGATCAGCGCAGCTAAAAGGAGGACCGGGTAAGCGAGAAAAGTTTTCTCCTTTTTTAAGGAGGCCCCTATTGCCCGTTTCACCATTTCTTCCGTTAGCATAGCAAATTCTACTCTCTTTTTTTATAAAAATAGTAGGGGTGGATCTCCAAGCATTTTCTTTGGCAAAACTCTATAAGCTGGGCCCCTATCCCAACAAGTCGTGCCAAAAAAAGGATCACGCTGTAGTAGCGGACCTCCTCAAATCCTCGATAAAAAAGGTATAGGCCCGAAAAGGCGTGGCTGTTGGGCACTCTCTTCATCTTTTGTCTTAGTAGCTCGGCTTTTTGAAACAAAGGCTCATCCATGAATCGCTCCTGAAGAGCCCGTTCAAAAAGGTCCGCCCTTGTATCAATTTTTACAAAAGGATACAGATCATACCCGTAAAAAATCTGCCCGTCTCGATCCATCGCCGTGATCTCTTCATCCATTGCATCTAGGTCAATATTTTGCAACTGCTTGAGAGCATTCTCCATCTCCTTGCCTACACGGGATGCGCCAAAAGCGAGCAGAGAACCCTGTATCGATTTATACGCGTCGCACCCGTTAGAGGCCAATGTCTTTGCCACAAAAGCGGGCGGGGAGCCCCCCCCCTCATCCAAATGGAGGGCAAAAAAGAGCGGATCGATCGGAAGCGGGCCAAAAAGGAGTTCCGCAATCTCTTTCATCGACCCCAAGATCACCTGGAGCTGATCAAAAAAGGTCTCTTTGCGCTCTTCAACACCTAAAATTTCTATTGCCTGATGGAGCTGCTCAAGGGGATCCAATTGGCGATCTATCCTATCGATCAGAACTTTTGTCTCCCCCTTCATGATGTGGACAGGAATCTGACCTAAAAACCTTTCAACCAATGCATCGGTGGGGATATCAATAAAATTCTCAACCGGTTCTCCAAAGTACATCAAGCCAAGATCGGGATCGACGTGGGATGTTGAGCAATATCCCATCGGTATGGAACGGGGCCCCTCCAAAAGGTGGTCTTCAGTTAGTTCGAAAAGAGTATCGTGCATGCGATCTGTCGCTCCTTTTTCATCTCATCTTCGGTTATCTGCAGCATCTGCTTTTCCTCCTGGGACAAAGGCAATTTTAAAATACCCTTTTTGTTGGAAAATGGAAACGAAAAAACAAGATCCTCATCGATCCCGTAAGGGTTTTTTTCACTGTAGATCGCTGCGCTATAGGTGCGCTCCTCTTTTGAGATCCAGTCTTCAAGGTGATCGACGATCGCTTTGGCCGCCGATGCCTGAGAAGATACCCCCCTAGCCTTTATCACCTCGGCCCCCCTTTTGCGCACAAATTCGAGAACCTCCGGCAAGGCTTGATGGACCAAAATTGTCGGAGAGTGGTTTCCAAAAACATATATCTCTTTTCTAGGGCCAAAAGAGAGCTCCATCGCACTTTTTGCCCTGTTTTGGTCCAGGCGCATCAAAGCTTGGATCTGATTTTTTAATTTGTAGTTCCCCCCCCGAATCAGCATCAAGGCATTTGTATTAGCCGGATTTCCCACAACCAGGGCTTTGACATGAGGATTTGCCGTTTCGGCCAGGATCTTCCCCTGACGAAGAAACGTGGCTGCATTTACTGTGATCAGGTCATTACGCTCCATCCCCGGCCCCCTGGGTTTTGCCCCAAGGAATATAACGACGTCCGCCCCCTGAAAAAGGGTTGCCTCGTCGGAGCCCGATTCTACTTTTTTTAAATGGGGATAACAAAAATCTTCTATCTCCATCTCTAGACCGCGCAACTGGGTCAATTTATCAGGAAGGTCCACAAGGGATAGTTCCATGGGCACTTTAAAACGCTCCAAAAGAAGCGGAATGAGGGCATAGCCAATTTGCCCTGCAGCGCCGGTAATCGCAATTTTCATGGATTCTAGAATGTAAGAAGCGGATAGAGACTGTCAATACTATCTTTTAGTACGAATTCCAACAAAAGGGGTGCAAACGTTTTTGATGACCGCCTCCCTTGCAACCCTCTTGTGCACCCCTTTAATGGGTTTCAAGCATCGCTTTCAAGTCCAAAACGAATTGCCACATGTTCTGGGCAAAAAGAGGTTTTTTTGGTATAGTTTTAGCATTCTGTATGAATGAAATTATTTTTACATTGCATTTAGGGACCTTGGTGTTTTTTGGGCTGGCTGCCCTAAGAATCGGCAAGGAGGCATTGATTGCTTTCTCCGCTCTGCAGGCGATCCTTGCCAACCTTTTTATTCAAAAACAGACCTACCTCTTCGGCCTTGAGGTGACGTGTACCGACGCGTACGCGATTTTGAGCCTTTTTTCTCTCAACCTTGTACAAGAATATTTTGGCAAAGATGCAGCAAATAAAGTGATCAAAATCAATTTTTTCCTCCTCTTAACTTTCGCCGTCATGGCAAAAATCCATCTTTTATACCCCCCTTCTCTGCATGACGAGTCCCACAACGCCTTCTTCACGATTCTCAACAATTCCCCCAGAACCCTCCTTGCCTCCTTCACAGTCTTTTTTTTAGTGCAAAAACTGGATGTACGGTTTTTTACAAAACTGCGCCAACATTTTTTCCCCCGCTCCCTCCCGTTTTCCATCCTTGCCTCGCTCTTCATCTCCCAAACAATCGACACGATCCTATTCTCTTACTTAGCCTTGTGGGGAATCGCCGGCTCTATTTGGGAGATCATTGCGATGAGCCTTGTGGTAAAATTTACTGTAATTTTATTTCTGACCCCTTTTTCCAAACTAGCTAAGCGCATGGTGCCCGTATGAGTGTATTTACAAATACGTTTTCTTTTGAAATTTTGCACCGCTCGAAGAAATCAAACGCCAGAGTGGGCAGGATCACTACACCGCACGGCTCTTTCATGACACCCGCCTTTGTAGGAGTGGGGACAAACGGAGCCTTAAAAGCGCTAGGGCATGATGAGGCGATCGAAGCGGGAATGGATCTGATGTTTGCCAACACCTACCATCTCATGGTCCAGCCAGGAGAGGATCTGATTCGGGAAATGGGGGGGATCCACCGCTTTAGCGGGAGGGACCGGCCGATCATCACCGACTCGGGTGGGTTCCAGGTTTTTAGTTTAGCCTATGGCTCGGTCGCATCGGAGCTGAAAAGCCAGGGGACGAAAAAACACTCCAACAGCGTGTTAAAAATCACTGAAGAGGGGGTGAAATTCCGCTCTTATAGGGATGGCAGGACGATTTTTTTAACTCCCGAAACTTCGATCGGCGCCCAAAAGAAAATAGGAGCCGATATCATGATCTCTTTTGATGAGCTCCCCCCCTACCACATCCCCAAGGAGGCGCTGCGCTCCTCATTTGAGAGAACCCACCGATGGGAAAAACGCTCTTTGGAACACCACAAACAAGACCCCTCAGACCAGGCCCTTTATTCGGTAGTACACGGAGGGATCGACCCCGACTTGCGTAAAAAAAGCTGCAAAATCCTTTCGTCGATGGATTTTGACGGGCATGCGGTTGGCGGTAGCTTGGGAAAAAATCGGGACGAGATGATTGAAATGCTTAGCTATACCATCCCTTGCCTGCCACCTGAAAAACCCGTCCACCTTTTAGGGATAGCCGACCTCCCGTCGCTTTACTCGTCGATCCCGCTCGGAATCGATAGTTTCGACAGTTCATACCCGACAAAAGCCGCCCGCCACGGTACCCTTTTGACCGAACAGGGTACCTTGCGGATTGTTTCGGGAGCCTACAAAGAGGACCCACGACCGATTGAGGAGGGGTGCCCCTGCAGGGCCTGCCGAACCGTCAGCCGCTCATTTTTACACCACCTATTCAAGGCGAATGAACTATTGGGGCTCTCATTGGCCAGCGCCCATAATCTTTCTTACATGATCCGCTTTATGGATCGAGTGAGACAAAAGATTATTTTAGACGCAGTTTAGAAGACCGTATTTGTAACTTTATTTAGATTTTTTCAAGGAATGACTACCCTTTTAACCCCCCTTAAGGTAACCTGATTTCATGATGATTTGGATGATCCCCTTTCTTTATGGCCTTTGGTCTTTGGCTTTCCCTATCGGAAAGGCTCTCGTGGCACATGCGGATCCAATTTTTACTGTAGCGGTTCGAATGCTTTTGGCTGCCCTTCTGCTTCTCGGTTGGCTTGGCTTAAGAAAGTCCCAATCGATCAAGCTTTCTTTCAAGGAGGTGGTTTCTACCTTTATCCTCTCTTTGTTCAGCATCTATTTTTGTAACATTTTTGAGTACTGGGGACTCAAGTATCTCTCCTCCGCAAAAACCTGCTTTATCTATAGCATGTCCCCTTTCTTTAGCGCCCTTTTGTCCTACATCCACTTTAAAGAAAGAATGACAATGTCTAAATGGATTGGCATGGTGATCGGCTTTATCGGGTTTTTGCCTGTATTGGCGCTTCAAGACGGCTCGGAGGATCTGTTGAAAATCAACACCTTCTTCTCCTGGCCCTCAATTGCGGTGATCGGAGCCTCTTTTTGCGGTGTTTATGGGTGGATTTTATTGAGATTGCTCGTCAAAGATCAACAAATGTGCCCGGTCAAAGTAAATGCTTATAGCATGCTATTTGGAGGCCTTCTTGCGCTCATCACCTCCTTTTTTATCGAGGTAAGCCCCCTTCAACAGTGGACAAATCTAGAGTTAAAGCCCTACATGGCTTGGATGATTTTGATTATCTTTATATCCAACATTATCTGCTTCAATCTTTATGGCTATCTCTTAAAACGTTTTTCGGCTACGCTTTTGTCCTTCTTTGGTCTATTAAGCCCGCTTTTTGCCTCACTAAACGCCTACCTCTTTTTTGGTGAGCCATTCCATCCGATCATTTTACTCAGTACCGCTCTAGTCTCATTTGGGTTGTTCATTGTCTACCGCATCGAGCTAAAACAGGGCTACGTCTTAGCCTCCAAATCCTCTCAAGCTGCCTCTTAAATACCTTCTATGGGAAGATACCTCGGGCAACATTTTTTGAATGACGAAGCGGTAATATCCCATGCAATTCAATCCATCCTTCCCCAGGAAAATGGGATTTTAGAGGTGGGTCCGGGTGGCATGGCACTTACAGAACATCTGATCAAACAGACTACGCCGATTCTCCTTATCGAGCGAGACGAAAAGCTCTTACCCTACATCGAGAAAAGGTTAAAAGCCCACCCCAACGCAAAAGTCATTCACCAAGATATTCTGGAGTATGACTTCCAAGAGGCGAGAAACCGGTTTAAGGGACCTTTTGGCCTCATCAGCAATCTCCCTTATCTCATTTCAACCCCTTTTTTAGAGAAGATTGCCCCATTATCACATCTTTTTACTAAAGTTCACCTCATGTTGCAAAAAGAGGTTGTAGAGAAGGTGATGGCACCAAACGGCAAAAACGGATCCAAGTTATCCCATCTTTTACGCATTCAGTATCACCTTGAGCCGGGAATTGTTGTGGCTAAAAAATCCTTCAACCCACCCCCAAAAGTCGATTCGCAGTTTTTAACACTCACACCTAAAAAACCCCTTTTGGAACCGTGCAAATGGGACGGGTTTCGTGAATTTTTGAACCTTGCATTCAACCACCGGAAACATACACTCCACTGGTTTGAAAAAAAGTACCATTTCAAGGCTATACACCCCTCTGATCGAAAAATTGAGGAGATCCCTACTTCAGAGCTCATCGAATCCTTTCTAGCGACTTAAAAAAAACCCTCTAAAATCAATCCAAACAGAATCCATCTGAAAGCGACAATCTATATAGGCCTATCTTGTTGGTCCGAAGCCCAACTCTATCTTGTAAATTTTTATTTGCGAAAAAAGGGGTAGTAACGTTTTAATTTATAAGAATCGGAGTAATCCCACCCGACCTAACTCAATCTCATGAAGTCTTGTTGTTGAATGATTTGGCTAATCCCCATTTTACACGTCTTAGGGCATTTGACTTTTCCAATCGGAAAAGCACTTGTAGCCTATGCAGATCCTATTTTCACTGTCGGCGTAAGAATGGTTTTGGCCGGTGGGCTCCTTCTGGGGGGGCTTTCAATACTAGGATCCAGATCGATTAAGATTTCATTTAAGGAGGCTATATCCGTATTTATCCTCTCTTTGTTTAGCATCTATTTTTGCAATCTTTTCGAGTATTGGACCTTAAAATACTCCTCCTCGGCTAAAAGCTGCTTTTTCTATAGCATGTCCCCCTGCGTAAGCGTAGTGATGTCTTGTAGCTTGTCCTTCACTCACTTCAAAGAGAAAATGACGATGCATAAATGGGTCGGGATGGCGACCGGTATTGTCGGTTTTTTACCTGTTTTAGCACTCCAAAACGGCTTAAATGATCCCTTCAAAATCGATGCCCTCTTCTCTTGGCCATCGATTGCAGCTCTTGTAGGTTCTTTTTGCGGAGTTTACGGCTGGATTTTATTGAGACAGCTTGTCAAAGATCAACAAATGTGCCCGCTCAAAATGAATGGTTACAGCATGCTTTTTGGAGGCCTTCTAGCGCTCATAACCTCCTTTTTTTTCGAGAAAAGCCTTCTTCAACAGTGGGCAAATCTCGAGATCAAACCATACTTCGGGTGGATGATTCTCATCATCTTTATATCAAATATTGTCTGCTCCAATCTGTATGGTTATCTTTTGAAACGATTTTCTGCGACCCTGATCTCCTTTTTTGACCTATTGAGTCCACTGTTTGCCTCTGTAAACGCCTACCTTTTCCTCAATGAGCCCTTCCACCCTATTATTCTACTCAGCACAGTTCTTGTCTTAATAGGGCTATTGGTTGTCTTTCGCATTGAGTCAAAACAGGGGTACGTCTTGGCTGCTTAGATATTCAAAGCCCTCTTTTTAAAAATTTTCTTATTCATGGAAAGCCATGGTTAATCTTTTTTGAAGATTGCTGGGGCTTACCCATCATTTATGGAAGAAACCATGGTAACATAGGATTTTTTAACTTTTTGATTTAAAATAGGATAGTAAAGGTAAGAATATTTAATGAGTTAAATTATAATAAAACTTATAATACGCCTGAAAAACAAAAGAGATATTTATGGCAGCTGTTACCCGTAATGTACATGCGGAATGTGATGAATTTTTAAGAAATAGCCCACACTTGAAACCCAAGTCAAAATTAAAAAATATTTTTGACTCGATCATGAACGGTTTAGCCTTTTTATCATCTTAATTATCATCGGCTGCTTCATCTTTGAAAGGCCGCTTGGTCCAATTATTTGCAAAACCAAAAGAGACATTCGATTTAGGTCTTACAAATGAAGATATTATTTCAGGTGCTTCCATTGATAGTCAGGCTTATACCCTAGCTGAGTCTAAAAGGCAGCGTATTAAACATGTTAGCACAGCTGGTATATTTGTCGCTGGAGCGGTTGGTGCTTGTTGGTTTATTAAAGATCTTGTCTCATGGTTCAAGCCGAGATCTTAAAGTCTAAACTTAAGGGGGATTTTTACAAAAATCCCCCTTTTTTATTTTCAAAAAAGCTTTCCTTTTTTTTAGTTACGGGTATTTTTTAAACTTGTGCTTACGAGTTTAAAACGGATATTCTTCAAAGCATGAGTGCAATTGTTTGGTTTCGTCAGGATCTCCGCTTGGAGGATCATTATCCGCTTTTGATGGCCTTGGCCACAAAGCGCAAACTGATTTTAGTTAATGTGTTGGAGGAGACAAAGCACTGGGCGATAGGTCGCGCCGCCTCCTGGTGGCTTGAGGAATCTTTAAAGGCATTTCAACAAAGTATCAAGGATAAGGGTGGCCATCTGATGATTTTTCATGGGGACACCAAAGATGTCTTCAAAAAATTGATCAAACAGCATGAAATAGAAGAGCTGTACTACGGCGCCAACTATGAGCCTGAACAGAGAAAAATTGAAAAAAAGATCGAATCACTCTGTAAAAGTTTTGGTGTAGCAGGTTACCATGTAAATTTTAAAATCTGTGCAGAAAATTTTTCAGTTCATTCACCTTTACACGTTTGACCCTATTTAGAAAACTTTAAAAAAAATTCATGTTTTATAGACATGTAAAATCTTAAAACAAAATAAGTAGATGATGATCAACTACAAAAAACTATAAATGACATTATTCATCTTCTCTTTGAAAATTTAAAAAGAGAAAGCCGATGGATCTGTATGCTTCAAGAACGCTTAGAGGGTTCATGAACAGATCTATGATCTTTTTGAAAAACTCAACTTGAAAGCGTTTAAAGATAGAACGCATGCAAATACCGGTAAGACTTATGAGGATCAAGCAAATAGAAAGCTAAGTGTTTATTTAAACTGCGTTGAAGAATATAACCCCCCGCAGTGAGATCGTTTATAGTTAGCACGGTCAATCAAGATAACCTACTTAGGCCCACCCCCCTCTCTTCTTGCGAATACCGAAGGTCGCAGAGCTTGCACTCATGCAAATAAATTGGCCCTTTTCCTCTTTTTTGAAGGGAGAAAAAAATTTAGACCCCAAGCAAAAAAAAGCCCTGTTCAGAACAGGGCTTTTTTATGGGGATGTCTAAACTTTAGATAAAAAAACTTAAAGTTGAGAGAACCAATGGATCTTAATCTTAAATTAGCAAGCTTTGCCCATCATAGAGGCTAAGATAGCTCCAGCAACCAAAGTTATACCGACCAAGCTACCTGCCAACAAGTCTCTTTGGAATTTCAAAAGAGCTCGATTAGAAAGTCCAGAAATTCGAGTTTTAAGCTGCTCTATTGTATCTTTGCTGAATCCATCTCTAACTTCATATATTGTTAATTTTTGTTTTGTACTTTTAAGTTCCGCTGTAAGACGTCTGTTACTTGAACTCAATTCTTCATTTTCGCCTTGAAGTTTTGAAAAAACTTCGCTGGCTTCAGCCCTCAAATCCTCAAATTCCGATTGAGCGTTGAATAGGGCCTTAGTTAATTCGGCGATTCGTTGATCTTGGTATAAGATTTGATTTTCAAGCGCATTTTGTATGTCGGAAACTCCGGTTTTTTCCGGGTCACCAGATAGTGTAGATAGTCCTGGTATGTCATTGAGCATATGTATTTCCCCCTAGGTTATTATAACACATAAATTTTATTTTTGTAAATAAATTTATTTACATGTATGCAATTGAATAGATGTCAGCGCGGCAGGGGTTCTTAAGGTTGTAACCCGTTTGTCGAGGGACCGAGACTAAAGGGCCTATTTATGTAACCCTTCCAATAAGCTAGATATCTGAGCCGTTTTCGAGGGACTAGAATCCTAAAAACATATGAAAATAGGTTCGGTATTCTCTGAAATGCTCTAAATCGATTAATAACTTATTTTCAATATTCAAAATATATTTTTTCTTCTTCTTTTTCCTTTTAAGCTCATCTTGGTTAACTATTTATATTGTATCATGAAATGTTTAAACTTGACCTCTGTAAACCATTTGAATTCCCCTTTAGAATTGCACTGTACTTGGACAACCAGCTTAAAGTACTGAGGCTGTTGGTCCCTTAGCCTATTCCCTCACGAGATATTTCTCTAAAAAGGGGAACCCTAGAACCTAGGTTAAATAAGAATCTCCCCCCTTACCCCTTTTTTTTAGCCGTTGAGTCCGTAAAATACAAAAAAAATTATTATTTTATCCCCCACAAACCCAACTAATTAGAACATTTTTGTAAATATTTATATAAAAATTAATTCAATAATAATTTAAAATTTATATCTTACAAGGAGAACAAACATGACACCTTCAATCCAAACCAGCAATCAAACCGATTCAACACCGTTATTAGAAAGAAACAGAGGATTAGCAGCCGATTCTAAAATCTATAAGCTAGCAAAATCATTTTTTACAAAAATTGGTGATTTCCTCTCAAGCTGTATGAGTTTTTGCATAGAGAGATTCAACGCATTTAAAGAGAAAGTTTCACCCTCCCACCAACAGCATGAAAGAAGGTTTGTTCGCCACTTAACTTTATTAGACGACGAAGGTACTGAGTTAACGGTATTTCAACCCGTAAACGCCGAATCTCAAAAAGCCGTAAACGCCGATGGGTTAGATTATTCTGAAGCTTTAGACGAAGATGGTACTAAGTCAACGGTATTTCAAGACGCCGTAAACGCCGAAGGGTTAAATTATTCTGGAGCTTTGGTCCCTTTTATAGATTTGGAACAACGCGTATTCGCGTCATTAATAAAAATTCTTAGTGATAAAGTTCATTTTGGAGAAATTCCAAAATTTCCATTTTCTGTAAATCAACAAATTAATCAGAGCCTACCAAACACATCTCCCCAATCTCAAGCTTTGGTCCCTTTTATAGATTTGAAACAACGCGTATTCGCGTCATTAATAAAAATTCCTAGTGATAAAGTTCATTTTGGAGAAATTCCAAAATTTCCATTTTCTGTAAATCAACAAATTAATCAGAGCCTACCAAACACATCTCCCCAATCTCAAGCTTTGGTCCTTTATGTGGATCCGATTAAACGCTTAATTGCGCCATTACTAGGCATCCTTAGAGCCCAAAGGCCTCCCTTTTATGATTTTCCTTACCAAATGGTCGTAGGTCAAAGTTTCTTACCAGCACCGCAAAATACTTCGTTTAAAAACATTAGACCTCCTAATTACCTAAATCAGGCACAAATTAGTAAAGGATAAAACCACAACTAATTGCTGAATACTTGAGATGGGTACCCTGACCAGTAATATTCTCTCGGTTTTATATTCCAAAAGCCCTCCTTACACAGGAGGGCTTTTTCATTATTTTTAAAGGAATAGGCACACATGTTAGGGAGGTTAGTCAGGGAAATTTAAGTCACTATAAATGATGTATTTAGGTTTGTATCCTTGCTCTTAAGATATTTCACTTATGGGGATAGATCTTTTATAAGATGGATCAAATCAAAACCGCAGCGAATCCATGGCACTTTACAGCGTCATAAGAAAAACTCCTTATGGGTAAATTTTCGGGGGACTCTTAAAGTTTTTGCTATCTTCCTACCCGCACTAACCTAATTTTATATTTCTAACCCATTCTAAATAAGCATTATACAATGTAATTAAGCGTAAACTACTTCCCCTCATAAAGTTAAAAAAAACTTTTAATATAAATAATTTTTATTATATAATTATACTATAAATTTAAAAAGGAGTTACAAATGACCACACAACCCAAAACACCTTTCGATTCTTTGGTCCAAACCATAGCAGTTTGGGAGAATAAATGTACGAGCCTAGGAAAGCAATTAACCGAATTAAAAGCCAGTAACACAGCAGTTTCAGCTCTGTTTGCAGAAGCAACGGCACAGAAGAAAGATTTACTTGCAGCGAACCAAGGTTATCAAGAACAGGTTACCCGTTTACAAGGACAGGTTACCCAGTTAGAGGTGGAACTCCACGCATCTCAAGCAACTAATGTTGCTCTTAACCTAGCAAAACTTGCTTCTGACCTAACAGCAGATGGTGCTTATGCACGCGCAGCAGTCGGGAAACTAGAATTTAGTACGGCTAATGCGCTCTTAGTAAGCGAGAACGACCGGCTATCTCAAAAAAATCAACAACTAGAAGCCGACGTTAAGAGACTTCAATTAGGTGTAGCTACATCTGTTTCTAATAAAGTTCTCCAGGATGTTTTATCTAAAGTTAAATCACAATTTGCAAACCCCTCAGTTGCAACACAAACCGAAGCTCCGGTATCAGCTACTGCAGTTGCAACACAAACCGAAGCTCCGGTATCAGCTACTGCAGTTGCAACACATACCGAAAGAACTATGGGGACAAAATTGGTCGCCGGCTCAGCTGTTATCCTCGTAGGATTAGGAGCTGTAATCGCGAAAAACCCTGCTGCCCAGGATACTTTCGTTAAGGTAGGTCAAGTTTTTGCCGGTTTTGTAACTAGAAGGGTCGCATCGGTTTCTACTTTGGTTGGAAAATTATTGAGTCCTAACGGATATGTTATTGATCTTGGAAAGATGCTTGAGCAATAAATTAGACCCGCTTTACTTCGTTTCTACTTCTTAGTTCTATCTCACGTCCCGCTTTTGCGGGACGTTCTTTTTACATCTTGCAATCAAATCACAAAAAGCCCCATTTTAAATGGATGAGTTCTATTGTTTGGTTTCGCCAGGATCTTCGACTTGAAGATCACTACCCTCTTTTATTAGCCATTGAGGCGGGACGCCCCCTGGTGCTTGTGTTTATTCTCGAAAAGACCAAACACTGGTCGATCGGTCGCGCATCCCAATGGTGGCTGGAGCAATCTTTACTGGCTTTTAAGGAGTCTATTGAGGCAAAGGGGGGATTCTTACACCTATTTCACGGGGAAACCGAAGAGATTCTGGAAACCCTGATACGAAAACATAAGGCTGAAGCCCTCTACTATGGTGCGAACTACGAGCCGGAAGAGAGAAAGATTGAAAGCAGGGTGGAAGCCCTTTGCAAACGATACGGTATTGCGTCCCACAAATTTCACCATAACCTCCTCTACAACCCTGAAACCGTCCTTACGAAGGAAGGGAAGCCCTACCAGGTTTATACCCCATTCTGGAATCGCACCCAACAATTTCAAGCCCCCGAAGAGCCGATGCCGGCGCCAAGATCTCTCTCCTGTTGCTTAAAAGGGGCTAGTGAGCCGATTTCAAAGCTCCATTTGACACAAACCTGGGATCTCCACCAAATACCCCTACTCTGGGAACCGGGAGAAAAAGGGGCGAAAAAGCGCCTTAAAACCTTCATCGATAAAGGTCGAGTGGAAGATTATGAGCATGATCGTAATTTTCCTGCGATCGACGGGAGTTCGAAATTATCACCCCACCTGCACCACGGTGAAATCAGCCCAAGGGTAGCCTGGCATAGCGCAAAGGCCTCATTAACATACCGCAAAGAACTCGTCTGGAGAGAGTTTGCCAAGCACCTGCTCTACCATTTTCCCCATACCACTGACCACCCTTTAAAACCCGAATTTGACGCTTTTCCCTGGCAAAAAAATGCCAAGCTCCTCAAAGCCTGGCAAAATGGCGAGACCGGCTTTCCTATCGTAGATGCCGGTATGAAAGAACTTAAGTATACCGGTTGGATGCATAACCGCGTTCGGATGATTGTCGGCTCGTTTTTGATCAAGGATCTCAGGATTCACTGGCTCGAGGGGGCGAAATGGTTCTGGGACTGCCTTGTGGACGCTGATCTAGCCTCCAATACACTTGGATGGCAGTGGGTCGGAGGGTGCGGTGCGGACGCGGCCCCCTTCTTCAGAATTTTCCACCCCGATCTTCAAGAGGCTAAATTTGATCCTACCCACGAGTACATCAAGAAATGGGTAAAAGAGCCTTCTAAGAGAATTGTAGATCATGCCGAAGCCCGCGATGAGGCGCTAAAAGCCTACCATTCAATTGTAGCCCACAGGAAAAAATAGTTTTTCCTTTTGGATCTAATGGAACCTAAGGTAAAAATAATATCCATTTGCCACTGAAGGGACATAATCGAAACCCAGAAGCATTTCTGTTGGGGTGATCGTTTTCGGGAAATAGAGCTCTTTGAGGGCTGTCAGAACGAATTCTTCAGGAAGCGCTGAAAAAAAAGGGGTACCTATCTCCACAAGATTTCGGTGATAATCGAGAAATTTCTGGAACCAGCTTAGTTTAGTATCGATTCCGAATACCGGCATCCTCAAATGCCTGCATTGTAACACGTCAATCCCCGTCAGTAAAAAAAGATCTCTCCTCGTATCTTCAAAAATGAACTGTGGCAACGGTGCGGCATCTTTATAAACTACCCCTTTTTGACGAATCATGTCAAAAAGGGGCTGTGGATTTTTTAGGGGGAAAACCGACGCATCAAGCCACAACAAATAGCGAAAACCCAGATTCCTTGCCTCTTCCAGCATGAACATCTTGAACGCATACGGTACACCTGCATACAGGATCTCTTTTTTCGTAGGATTGGGATATCCCCCCAACCTGTAGTAAACACTCCCCCTAAACCCGACCTCCTCGAGAGCTTTGATCAGGCTCAAAACATATTTTGGATAGACACGATCGTATGATGAGAACAGCACGATACAATCTTCCCCTCCACCATTCAGATTGACAACATTTTTTTTTGGGTAAAGCCCCTTTTTTTTTGAGATCATTGTCTGCCAAAGCCCCCTCTGCAGTCTGTTAAAAAAATCGTCCCGGGAAACCGGTTTTTGAAAATACCGGGCTAATTTTTGTTCCTTTCTCCATTGGATATCCACTTCTTCGGCTATGTTGTGTAAGCGCAATTTGTTTTGATATTCTTCCAGCTCCTCGTTTGTAGGATCCTCAGAAAGTTCAAAATCTACCACGAAGGGATTTTTAATACTCCTTGTAAAAAAGGAGTTCTGTGCAAAAATATCCGAATGGACGCATATTAATAGAAGTAAAATCTTTAGAAGATCCCTTTTAAATAGCGCCTCACATAAAAAAAAGGAATATTCGCTTATTGATGTTTCGATAAAACTTTCGGTGGAAATCGGCGAATACAGTCGAAAATCTCTATAAAAAAGACTCGCTAGTCCGTTTTGCATTGATCGAACGTATTTTCGAAACAGGGGTAATAATCTAGTCATCAAATTAATGCGCCCTTATAATAAATTTGCAGCCCATCTTTTTTGCATCGACGTACCCTTTATAATCTTTTTTACAGGACACCATTAAATTCTTCCTCTCTTTAAGGACGACTCCGTTTTTCAATAAAACTGCGGTCAGGACGTACTCCTCGGGGTTGACAGATAAAAACGGAGTTCCCATACGCACAAGGCTTTTATAATCCTCCAAAATTTTTTTAGTCCGTGGATCTTGTTTCGAGATTCCCATAATCCAACCGGCGACTTTCCTCTCTGGGGCGATACTACGACCAAGATAAGCGTCCAATTCTTTTTTTGCCAAAGGGAGTAGCCCTAGCGGATTAGCTTTGCCCGAATCGAAATAAAAACCCTCGTTCGCAATCTCTTCGAAAATCCCCTCTACTCCTGCTAAAGGCCAAGCTGATGTATCGAGCCATAAAACATTCTCGTAACCCATCATTAACGCCTCCTGGATAGCAAAAACCTTAAATGCATAAGGGACTCCCGCGTAGCGTATTTCATCCCCGGTCGGATTTGGGTACCCCCCGATTCGGTAGTAGATCCCCCCCTCAAAACCCACTTCCCTTAAAGCACCGACAAGTTCCGGTAAAATGTGTGGATACGGCCCATCGTAAGAACAAAAAAATACAATACAATCTCTTTTCTGTTCCCCTTTTAGATGAACGATTTTAGGATAGCAATTGTATTCATCGACAAAAAAATGCTGCATAAGCCCCTTTGAGCAGCGCAAGATAAAGTCTTGGACGCTGTAGGGTTCCTTTTTTGTGAACCAGCTTCCAACATCCCAATTCACCGGATAATTTTTAAGGATCAAGGGGGCTACGGATATTTCCTTCAACGCTCTTTCTACAGCCTCGTAATCCTCCTGCAATGGCTCGTTTTTGGTCTCTATCTCTATTTCGAAAGGATTCGCAAAGACCCCCAATAAAAACAAAAGTGTGTATAACATCTAAATTTTTCCGTTTCGGTGTGTCCCAATCAATGCGTGCGTATCAAAAAGCGAAACCCCTTTTGCCTCCCTTCGACAAGCCTTGTATCACTCTTTTTTGACGCAAGCATCAGATTTGGATGAAATTTCAAAGGGGGTGCATGCCTCGCGAAAAGGGCGGTCAGCAATGTCTCTTCAGGGGTCAATGATAGAAATGGTGTCCCTTTACGCACCATCGAATAAAAATCCTTAAATATCTCTTTTACATAGGGGAGATCCATTTTAAAACCTAATAACCATCCGGCAACGTGGGGTGCCTTTGAGAAATCCATATCAAACGTTTTTTCCAGAATGGCTCTCGTTTGAGGAATCAATAATTCTGTGTTCGGCCGCCCCCACTCAACCAGTATCCCCTCTTTTTCTATAGCTTCAAAGCAATAATCCAAGTTTTTGAGCGGCCAGGCGGAACAATCCAGCCATAATACCTTATTATAACCCAACTGATACGCCTCTAAGATCATGAACATTTTGAGCGCGTAAGGGACCGCAGCGTAACGGATTTCCTCCCCCGTGGGATTGGGGTATCCCCCTAAGCGATAATAAATAGCCCCCCCATACCCGATCTCTTTCAACCCTGCAATAAGGCTCTTAAGCAACTCCGGATACGTACGATCAAAAGAACACCCCAGCACAATACAATCCTGACTCCCCTCTTCACCTCGGAGATGGACCACCTCGGGGAATAAATTTTTTTCTCTAGAAATCAAAGTTTGCCTCGTAAAACAGGAGACGCGCCGATACAGATCGTTTTTCGAATAGGGGCATTTAGCGGGATAGACAGCGTCGATGAGCTCTTTAAACTCTTTTTTTCGAATCAGGCTCTGCACCTTCTCATAGTCTTCAAATGACAAAAAACTTTGCATCGGAAACTCTATTTCAAAAGGATTTGGCACCTCTGCAAAAACGGACAGGGTAAATAAAAATAAAAAAACCAATCGCATATGAATCTGATAAAGCACAATTACTGAGTTTTAGTGTTTCCTTAAAAAAAAATAATAACCGTTCTTCTTCGCGTCCACATAGTGGGAGTTGTCATCGGTGCTTGGGAGGATAATTTTTTGCAATCTCGCAGGCAGGTGGTTTTTGTACTTGTGGGCCAAAGCAGAAATCACATGTTCTTCAGGGTAACACGATAGAAACGGAGTACCTAGACGAACCATTTTATAATAATCCTCAATAAAATCTTGCACCCAGGGCAAATCCATCCTCAAACCGAAAACCTGCATGCTCACATGGTCAAAATTCCCGGGTTTATAGCCGGTTAAGTTGTGTAAAATCTCTTGAGTTTTTGGCAAAAGACCATTCTTTCTGAACTTCTTCCAGCTGACCAAAGCCCCTTCATTCTCAATTTTTCTAAAAAGGATATCTAAATTTTGCAAAGGATACACAGAAGCGTCCAACCACAAAACATTCTTATAGCCCCTTTGATAGGCTTCAATCATTGTAAAAATTTTGAAGGAGTAGGGGACGGCGACATACCTCACCTCCTCGCCGGTCGGATTTGGAAAGCCCCCTACGCGGTAGTAGATCGCCCCTTTATAACCGATCTCCTTCAATGATTCCACAAGGCTGTAAAGTAAGAGTTCGTATTTGGGATGGATTGGACAACTTAAAACAACACAATCGCGGCCCCCCCCATTCACCTGCAAGAGCTCTTTTTTTGGAAAATAGCCCGACTGCCTGTCGATCAAAGTCTGCACAGTCCCTCGCATCGACCTGCGATAAAAGTCCTCTTCTGTGTTATATTTTACCCCAAACAGCGAGGGTTCGGGATACATTTTAGAGACCTCTTTTTTTACATTTATTTTTGCAATCAGCGATTGAATACGCTCCAAATATTCGTACCCTTCCTCTTTTGAAGGTTCGATGTCCAGCAAAAAAGGGTTCGCTCTTAAAAAAACAGATACAAAACACAAGACAATTTTTTTCATTCTAGAGACTCTTTCAATGATCCCTTACAACAAACATATACCCCTCTTTTTTAGCCCTCCAATAATTTCCCCAGTCGTGGTCGTGGGTTTTTACAACCTTACCGTACCCATATTTTGGGGTAAAAACCGGATCGTGGAGTATAGGTATGTTCGCCTCAAATTTTTTCACAAGCGCAGAGATCACAAACTCCTCCGGATAACAGGAAATGAACGGGATCCCCACTTTGCACATATCGGTATAGTCCTTTAGAAACGAAGACACCCAAGGTCGGTCCATATCTAAGCCAAAAACCCACATCCGCACATGGGGTGCTTGGGATAAATCTACACGGGTCATAGCTTCGATTAAGTGGATTGTGGCAGGCAAAATAGCGCTTTTCGGATGGCTTCGGTGTAGGACAAACGCCCCTTGAGTTTCTAAAATTTGAAATAAGCTTTTTGGATTTTTGAAAGGAAAAAGCGCACTATCGAGCCAGATCACCCTGCTAAAACCCAAATTGTGAGCCTCCATCATCATAAAAATCTTGAAGGAGTAGGGGACGCCGGCCCATTTTGCCTCCGTCCCGGTTGGGTTGGGTACACCCCCTATCCTATAGTAGACGTGCCCGTCAAAACCAATCTCTTTAAGACCTTGGATCAGACTTTGAAGCAGATCCGGGTATTGCCTGTTAAAAGGGCAACCTATAACAAAACAGTTTCCCCCACCCCTATTGATTTTAACCAGCCTTGCCTCAGGAACCAGCCCTTTTTCGGTATCTACCAGCACCTGTTTTAGACACCTACCGATCCGATTTTCAAACTCGACTATCGGTTGGTAGCTCTCAAAAATCCCCCTTGCTGCAGGTTCAGGGTAGAAATTTTTCAAAGTTTCTTGTGTATCTACCTCTCTCAGAAGGTTTTGTATCTGCTCAACATCGGAAATTTCCAAATCTTTTTTGTCTTCGAAAAGAATTTCAAAGGGGTTAAGAAAAATTGAGAAAAAAGCATAAAAACTTAAAAATTTATTTGCCATATCCTGATCGCAAAACGCATCTTTGGTACAACAATACCTTTATAAAAGGTTGGAAATCAATCAGAAAAGTTTTCTGTATAGTTTTTTATAATATTTAATTATAATCTTTTCTCAAAGGAGAGAAATTTATGGTAAACGCCACATCTGGAGTGCACCCTTTTTCAAACGCTACAAACAACTTGCCGCAGCTCCCGTTTGCACCTCTTAAAACGACATTTTTTAATCCCTCGTCCTGTTTGTGGGGAAAAAACACAATCGCCAGTTCATTTCGCCCCACCCAACTATACCCCACCTTTTTTGCCATCCGCCCATTAGTAGAAGGGCCCGTCAAGAAATATCCAAGTCCTAAATCGGTGGGATTTTTTAGCGATATTCTCTATACCTACATCGAACCCAGTAAGATCCCAAGACAGTTTGCCTTCAAAATCAAAGCCATCTTGGCGTTTGCAGATTTTGTATACAAAAAATGCAACGGCAAGTCGGATTTTTGAAACCAATTAGGGTGCATGAAGCGACAAAAAGACGTATAGCTCAATTCCCTTTTGTCGCTTTGAACAGATGAAATCCTGCAAGAGTTAAAAAGGTTCCTAGGACCGCCATCAGAGCCATGGCCAAGATCGGCAATAACAAATTGATTGAAGCGCTATAGCCCATCAACAGGGAAGAGGCAAAAATAGCTATAGCTATCAAACTGCCCAAAACTCCCCTGACAGCCCCCGAATTTTTCTTTTCAACAAGAGCTAAAGCCAACTCGTTTCCGTTAAACAATGCAATACTACCAAAAATCGCAAACAGAGTAAACGGAACAAAGACCTCTTCAGGAGTCGAGGCCAGCAAGAAGGCTAAAGTTGCAAAAATAAGCCCAATAAAACTGAAGAAGTAGGCCAACCTTAATGAAAAAAACCGGCCTACCCAGGGGATGATCAAACTACCCGTTAAAACGGCTACAAGCCCTCCGTAGGCAAAAAACAGAGCAATCCAACTGTGTGTCACCTGAAAAGCCATCACCATCAATATTGGGATCGCTATAAATAGACTCTCTATATTTAAAATCATGAGAAAAAACGTCGCCGCCAAAAAAAGGATCTTTGGGTTCGATAGTATAGTTATCAGATTGTCATCAAGAGCCTTGGCTTCTTCAGACTTTTTTGGCCATGTTTTTTCAAGAAACAAAAGGGAAGCTCCCCCCATAAGGGCTAATAGATAAAAAGGTGTTCCGAGAAAAAATCCCTGGTTGCCTACAAAAAAAGGGCCAAAAACGGGACCTGCGACGGTCGCAAATAGGGAGACGCCCACCAAATAACCTATAGCCCTCACCTTCTTTTTCTGGTCCGATTCCAAGTCGTCAATCGCATTGTACAAAAGCTGGGCTCCACTTGATCCCAGACCCGTAACAAAACGGAAGAAAACAAGCATCCAAACATTCTCTATAGAAAAGAAATAGCCGACACCGAGATTACCCAGGATAAATAGGATCATAGTGATTTTCAAAGCCCATTTTTTCCCGAACCGGTCGCTCCATCTTCCGAGGACTAAAGAGCCCGAAAAAAGCCCTAAACCGTATATACCCAAAACCACCCCTAACAGGGTCGTGGGATCGACTATTAAATTCAAAGGATCGCGATACGGGGAACTAGGATCCAATATCTCCGGTGTAAAAAGGGGGATGACAACAAAAAAAGCCAAGTAATTCACCAAAGAATAAAACAAGTAGGCAAGTAAAGTCGATTTTTTCATAAAAATAGATTTAACTAGGAAAAGGAATTAACCTCAAGCCTCCGGTTAAAAGGGCGGATCAAGGGTAATCGTAAAGATCGTCCAAGTTTAGCGATCTTAAGTAGAGCATCTCGCGCTTTAGCTCCTCGATTTCAGCATCAAGTTTTGTGAGTTTTTCCACAAACTCTGCTTTGCTGACCCTGCCAAATCGGCTATTGAGCTTTTCTTTATCGAATTTTAAACGCATCATGGCAGTCTCCGCTTTAAGGATCCTCTCTTTGAGGGTCTGGACGTAGCACATCTTCTCCTCTTTGGACGGCCCCGCGATCTCGGTCCTTGAAGCGCACCCGATAAAAAAAATTAAAGGGAAAACAACCCCAAAAACACCGTTTTTTGTTAAGCTTTGAAACATGCTGCGATGGATACTCCTAATTCTATTCATTCCCCTTTTTGGATTTTCTTTTAAAGAAAAATATTCTAAAGGAGTCAAAGGGGATTTTGTTGTCTACAGACAGGGGCACCAAATCGTCTATATTTCAATTTACGATAAAACGGACAAGACACTCATCATCGAAGAGATCCACTCATTGGACTCCAATCCAAAATTGTCGTTAGACGCCGTTGCTGGCTGGGTGGAAAAAGGTGCTCTCAACGCAACCCAGTGGATTTTATATGAAATGCACACCGATACCGGTGAAATCCTGGAAGCCTACTGCCCCCCAAAAAAAGCCTTTATAAACTTTGACCAAGAGCCCCCGACACTGGCAAAACTTTACTTGATAAAATGGGATTTGATGCCGGACAATAGACGCAAGGTATCACCAAAAACAAAAAAGGTCTGGTCGCCACCGAAATCGGTCTCAAATAAACCCGTATTGGTTGAAAAATCGAGCTTATTTAGAAAATACTGGGATGATGACAACTCGCCTTTAAGCGGACTGAGGATCGACTTGCATTTCGACCCGACGGCAACCGAGACATTCCCTTATATGATCGACATCCAAAACAAAACCCACCCCCTCGCAAGATTTTTTCAACTGGACCAGGGGAATCATAGCAAAAGAGCGGCAAAATACTTTCCCCGCCGTTTTCCCGAATTTCAGCAGGGTATCCTCCAAAAAGGATCCAGCCTGGTCGCCACAATCTGTTGCCCTAAGGGGTTTGGCCCGTTCACCCTATCTTTAGAACAAGTGGGGGCTCAAACCTCACTCCCCTTGGAATTTACAGATGAAGTGAAGGGGGAAACCCACCATTTGAAAGCAAAAATTCCGAGAAACCTCCCTACGAAAGGGAAAAAATTCAGGCTTAGCATCAAAACTGCAGGGGTGCATCAGGGTAAATTTGACTCAATAGAGGTATTTGAGCTAAATTAAACCCTAATATGGCTTCATCTATAAAAAAATTTCGATCAAAGTTTCTTAGTATCTATCATAATTTTCAGAAAAAAAAGAGTGGAATTTCTCTAGATGATAGACTTTTAATGGAGGGACTGCTGAAAAGACTCCAATCCTCGATAGTCGAAAAAGATATCCCCTCCTCAAAAACGACTCTTGATGACCTTTTGCGAGCCGAAGAACGCATCTTCCCCCGTTCTAAGTTCTACCGGCATTTCAAAAGCCTTGGTTTAGATCTTTTTTTCATCGCCGTGATCATCGTCTTACGGCAAGTATGGTTCGAACCCTTCCAGATCCCGACGGGTTCTATGCGTCCGACGTTGAAGGAGCTGGACCGGTTGGTTGTATCTAAAAACCAGTTTAGTATCAATGTACCCCTAACTCCGGCCCACTTCTTTTTTGATCCAAATGAGGTCAAAAGGGGGGGGATTATCACCTTTACCGGTGAAAATATGGATATTGATGGGGTCAAGATGAAGTATTTTTATTTGTTTGACGGCTACAAGCAATACGTCAAGCGGATGATTGGCAAACCGGGCGACATCCTCTATTTTTACGGGGGGCGGATCTACGGTATTGACAAAGAGGGAAAGGAGATCACACATGAGTTCCGGTCATCCCCGTTCGAAAATCTGGAACATGTCCCGTTCATGCGTCTTGACGGAAAAGTGCGTTTGTTAAAAAATACACTTTACATCTACCAGTCAAGCATCCCCGTTGCGCGCGTTGATAGAACGGCTTGGGGCTCCTATCTGGGCCGGGTCATTTACACCAACCAACCCTCTCAAAAGCCTATTGAGCGTTATGCGGATCTTTTCGGCATGGGGCACTACGGGATGTTTAGAATTGAACGGGAGCAGGAGAAAATTTTACTTAAAATTTTTCACCATCCCGGTTTGAGCTTCGATAAAACCCGGCTGACGAGCCCGGGGATGGGACATCTGGAAAACCAGATTTCGGCACTACCTCTAGATGAAAACATGCTCCGTACTCTCTTTTCAAACTTGCAAACAAGCCGCTTTGTTGTAAAAAAAGGGATCGCTTTCCCGTGGGTTGCTGAAGGGGATGTGTCGCATCTTCTAGAGCACCGACCAGTGTTGAAAGGGGTTCCCGATGGGACCTACGAATTTTTTTATGGTAAGGGATATAAAATAGGGTTCCAAGGCTACACAACCGAGCTGGATACCTCGCACCCGCTCATGCAATTCCAGTTGGATCGAGCGATTGCTCTTATCAATCATGGGATAGAATTTGATCTCAGATTTGGACCCAATTCTCCATTTACGGGCCTTCTCCCCTCAAGGTACATCTATTTCAGAGATGCCGACCTGTTTGTAATGGGCAAGAAGTTTTTAGACCGTAGAGATACGAGATTGATGCAATTTGTCGATGCAGAAAAAACCCGGATGAAAGAGGACAAGAAATTTCAGGGTTTTATCGATCAGGGAGCTCCCCTACTCAAAGATGGCTCTTTGGACAAAGAGAAAATTTTGACCTACGGGCTTAAAGTCCCCGAAGGGAACTACTTTTGCCTTGGAGATAATCACGCGGTGAGCGCCGACTCAAGAGATTTTGGGTTTGTTCCGTCGGGCAATTTAAGGGGAGTACCCTCTTTTTTGGTGACTCCGTGGCCGGGTGGCATCAATCAAATTTCTTATGAGTACATCACCCACTCTCGGGTTGTAGTGTTGGCACTCATTTTCGGGATCTGGGGAATTCGGCATTTTTCTACCCGCTCAAGACGGGTATTTCCGGTACCGTTCAACTAAACGCCATCGCCATACAATTAAACAACGGTGCCATGCAGTTTAAGGCCGGTACCGTTCAACTAAGCACCGGCGGCCGTAATTTCTACCGGTTAAACAGAGTTCAAAGCCCGGTATTTAAGATCTTTCCCCAAGGGGGGAGATAGATCTATGCCTCTGTGTCAGGGTAAATCCGGTAGGAACCGCCCTCTGATGGATCAAAAGGGGCAAAAACCTCTAAAACAAGGGGTGGAGCGACTGCAGGGTCTAAAGGTTCCCTTGTTTCTAACGAGACCGCATGAAATCGGACCTTTTGCACCACTCCCTTCTGTCCCGTCCTTAGCTGAAGCTCTACAGGTTGATTGATATATTGCGTTCCGGGTGGTGTTAGGGCAATCAGGGATTGCATAGGTTTACCTGTAAAAAGAGTCTGGGTGCATATCCCCTCGAGGTAGCGGTTATGTTGAATGTCCGAAACCAGTTCGGGAACATGGGTAGAAAAAAATTCCCTGATCCCATTTGCCGCTTGTTCTGAAGGAAGAGTGCCATTACCGTCAATCTGAACTCTGATCCTAGGGGCATCGGTTTCTAAGGAAGTCCTATTGTATTCCCCGTGAAAAATCTCCTCGAGATCACATGTCTCAAGTGGTTTTTGGAAGGTTTTTTGGAAAGTCCAAAACCGTTCCAAATCCTCAGCGCGAGAGGTGTGGCGAGGCTCTTTATAAAGCTGTGGCGAATCTTGTGGATAGGTGAGACGCACTACAGGGTCTGTCTGTAGGGAGGCTATTTTTCCAGATATAGTCCAAAACCGTGCGGGTTCGGTTAATTTTTTTAAAATTACCGCAGCAGGTTCAGCCCAGCGACTGTTCACGCCAATTTTTTTTACCAAAATAGGGCGGCCCAAGAAAACGCTTTTTACGTAGGTTAAGAATCCAGGTTCTTCGATCTGACCGGTTGAAATCCCTAACAAAAGCATTTCAGTCAACCATTTTGTCCCTCCGCGATCCAGGTCATCTTTGCATGGATCAGTTGTAGCTACAAGGTTTACCCCACTCGATAAAAGCCGATCTTTTATCACCAACTTTTGAAGTTCGTAAAAAATAACCATAAAAGCAAGCCAGTCGTTTTGTCCAAATTGCTCCTGACAATCAAAGATTTCTTGGTGAATCCAATCGATATGTTCTTTAAAGTCCACATCTCTACAATTCTCTGGTACATGAATTCCCGTCTCGGTAAAAGGTGCACCCGATTTCAAGATAGTATCGAGCCTATCCATCAACATACTGGCCGGTTTCTCCTCCCCTTTAAACTCGGGAACCACATACGATTTTCCGGGTCGTGGGCTCATGCTTTGAATTATAATGTGAAAATTTGGACATTCCCGGGATAATCCGTGAAGTAAGGCTACACGCTCCGATTCGTCCCCAAATCTTTTTGAAGCGGCTGTTTGGTGTACAGTAAAAAGGATATGCTCATCTTGTTCACCCATGCGACGGACCAGCTCCCTAAAATTCGGGGCAATTTGATCATCAACCGTGGCCGTTTTGTAAACAATTTTTAACAAAGCGTTCAAATAGGTGCCCCCAATTGTAGGACAACCGGCTCTATATCTTGTGAGCACACGGCCGCTTGTTAAATGCTCTGTATTTACCACCATCGGAATATTTTCCATGGTGTAGTATTTAACACCGAGTTCACCCTCTAAACACTGCACCCAGAGAGCTGCAAGAGGCTTGCCTACCTCTCTAGGATCGGCCTTACCTATCGATTTATCCAGATCGATCACCCTTTTTGAAGCGTCTTGCAAAGAAATCGCCCCCTCCTCCCCTGTAAAGAGCTGCACCAACCCCTCTAAATGCCCCCCAAAGCTTGTCCCTAGCCATCTTGCTTTCAAAAGCTTGGTAAAAATTGGTTCCAGAGCAGGGTCCTCAAAAGGCGTCTTCTCTGATAAGAGAGACAGTTGATCTAAAATTCGAATAATTTCCTTGTAGTCATCTCTTGGAGAGACAATAAATGACTGCTCTGAGTCCAGTAAGACATTCAATCTTGAAAAAAGAACCTTGACCGGATTATCGTCTTCCAAAACCCTTAAAGCTTTTGTAAATTCCCATAGGGTAAGATCTTCCCTATTGTAGTTTCTGGTAGCCACAACCTCTTTTAGCGATTGGATCGCCATAGCGTATTTTACATCCTTAGAAGGATGGTTGGACTCGTGAAATACCTTTGTAACCACCTCTACAACTTGCCTTGAAATCGCTACGGGGTCGACAAAACTTTTCGAGGAGATATCCGCTAAAACCCCATGAAGGCTAGTTACCGCTTGCGTTACACTCTCTCCTCTTGGAGCATTCTCTTGCAAAATTTTTATAACCCTAAGGACAGTATTTGTAGCACAACCTCTCCAGTCTGAATCTCGCACGACTGAAAACGGTCTAAGGCAGCGAAAGGCGATATCACATGCAACCCTTTGAACAGTTCCCAAATGTTCTCGAATAGAACCTCTCCATTTCAGCGCCAGCTGAAGCGCCTGCAAATTCAAAAAATTCTTTTGCACTTCTACACCATCGACCAGCACAAAGCCGTCGTCGCTATCACTTTGAAGGAACTCAGCTGGATCTGCAAAATCATCATTTTCGGCAACACCTTGCCCTTGAGCCATGCTTAGGTCTGGCGGGTTTTGCCCTTCGAACGGATTTTGCCCGAGTAGCGAATTAAGGCTGCTGCCTGGTAGGGAATTTACAGGAGAGGTCATAAATAATGCTCCGCTAATCTTCATACAATAGGGTTCAAACTGACCCTATTTTACCAGAGAACTCAGAAACTCTCAATTAATATAAATATTTATATATTTATTTGGAGAATATTTTTGGAAAGAAGGGGGGAATTTCTTTTGTGTATTTAAAAAAGTTTTTATTACTACTCATGTGTTTTTCCAACAAAGAAACGCCGGAAACTTTTAAAAGCAAAATGGTCATCAATACTGGACTTAGCCAGCTTAAAAACCAGAAGGTAGGTAGAGAAAGAAAAAACATCCCCCACCAAAAAAGAAACTCTCCGAAGTAGTTTGGATGTCTAGAAAGACCCCAGAGCCCCTTATCAAGTATCTGGCCCTGATTTTTTGAATCCATCTTGAACTCTATAAGCTGCATATCGGCAACAGTCTCATAGACAAAGCCTATCACAGCGACGGCACAAGGTACCAATTTGAGCCAGTAGAATTCTAACGGAAAGGCCATCATGAAATTCAAAGGGAGAGCTACAATCAGCATCAAAAACCCTTGAAACCAGAAAATTTTAAAAAGGCTGCTTATGCGAAATCGGGGGTCATTTCCACGCATTTCCGCGTACCTTTTATCCTCTATTTTACCCCAATTTCTGTAAATGAGGTAACCGCAGAGACGAATAGCCCAAAAAAGGGCCAATAAAATAACAGATAACTGAAAAAGTGTTTTGTCTGGACTTCGTATGAATAGAACGCACGGTTGAAAAACGATCCCAAGACTCCACACGGCATCAACAATGGACACATCCCCCTTTTTCAAGCTCACTATCCAGAGTAGCGTGAGGAAAAAAAAGAGCAGGCCGACAGCCAATACCCAGCTTTCAATCATACGAGAACCTGTTTTTCGATCTCCATTTCACACTCTTCGACATCCTTCAATACAAGGTCTACTTTTACAGCAAGCACCTCCTGCTTGAAAAACTCAATATGCAAAGAAACGGCGTCTATTACATCTTGCGATCCGAGCACAGTCAGGTGAATCCTGTCTTGCACCTCCAGACCCTCTTCTTTACGCCGGGTATTCACCTTGTTGACAAGCTCACGAACAATCCCCTCTTGAACCAACTCTTTGGTAAGGGCTGTGTCTATCAAAGCAACAACTTTTCCAAATGAGGCCGCAACAAGCCCTTCTATGGGGTTGAGAACAACCTCGACATCGGTTTCACTCAAAGAAAAACTCTCCCCTTCCAAAGGTAAAACCACCTCTGAGCCCTCCAAAAGGGCTAAAATATCCTGCTGATCCAACTGCTGTATTTTTTTTGCTGCCTCTTGGACCTTGCTACCGAGGCGGGCCCCAAGACCCCTCCAGTTTGGCTTCAAAGTCAATTTAATCTTATTACCAGCCTCTGAAGCGATCACCATCTCTTTGATGTTCAGCTCTTCAAGGATCTGGTCTTGTCCACTCTCAAGCGCCTCGATAATACCGGGCTCTTTTGTGATCAGAGTGATGCGGCTGAGAGGCTGGCGAACTTTTAATTTATGCGATTTTCTCAATTGGTGCCCCAAATTGACAACTCGCTGTATGGTAGCGGTGCTCTCTTCCAGTTTCCGGTCGATCAAGGCGAGATCGGGCACAGGGATCAGATTTCCATGCACACTTTGAGGATCGTTGAGTAGCCTCAATTCCTGATATAGCGCTTCCGTTAAAAACGGTGCGAACGGAGCCAAAAGGAGTATCACATCCTTCAATACCGAATAGAGAGTCTCAAATGCCTCGAGGCTCTCATCCCAAAAACGGTGCCGGGAGCGGCGGATATACCAATTTGTCAACTCATCCACAAACTGATAGATCGGGTCGATAGCCTTGTCCAAGGCGTACCCATCCATGGCGACGGTCACCTGTTGAATCAACCCCTCTTTTTTGGATACGATCCAGCGGTCAAGCGGATGGTTAGATTGTCGATTCTTTGGTTCAAATCCGGCAAGACCTGCATACGTTGCAAGGAATTGGTACGCATTTTTGAGAGGGATGAAAAGCTTGCGGACAATCTCTTCTACCCCCTTTTCGCTGAATCGAAGATCTTCGGCGCGCACGGCCTGGCTGTGTAATAGATAACATCGGATGCTGTCTGCTCCAAATTTTTGGATCACATCGTTCGGATCGGGATAGTTCTTCAATTTTTTCGACATTTTCTGACCGTCTTCGGCCAAAATAATACCGTTTACTATGATGTTTTTTGCAGCCGGCAGATCAAATAACGCAACCGACAAGACATTTAAGGTGTAAAACCAGCCTCTGGTCTGGTCCAGGCCCTCCCCGATGAAATCGGCCGGAAATCCGTTTTCAAAAGCCGATTTATTTTCAAACGGGTAATGCAGCTCGGCATAAGGCATAGAACCCGATTCAAACCAGCAATCAAATATATCTTTGATCCTGTGGTACTCTTTGCCGTTTTTATGGATCACAAGCTGATCAATAAAATGGCGGTGGATGTCATCGCCATTAAATCCGGTGTGCTCAGTAAGCTCTTTGAGGCTTGAAATAACGATCACCTCCCCATCTTTGGCACGCCAAATCGGGATAGGTGTGCCCCAGTAACGACTTCGGCTTATGGACCAATCTCTAGCCTGCTCTAGCCATTTCCCAAACCTTCCAGTCTGGATGTGCTCGGGTACCCAGTGGACCTTTTTGTTGTTTTCGATTAAGCGCTCTTTGATCGCTTCCACTTTCACAAACCAGGAGGAGACGGCACGATAGATCAAAGGTGTATCAGATCTCCAGCAAAAAGGGTAGCTGTGTTGGAAGGTTGTGTGGGAAAACACCCTCCCTTCCTCCTTCAAGCGTCTCAAAATCACCTTGTCCGCATCTTTGATGTACATCCCGCTAAAGTCTATAACGGCCTCGGTGAATGTCCCCTCTTCCGTAATGGGGCAAACCAGGGCGATATTCGCTTGTTTGCAAGCCTCGAAATCTTCTTCTCCAAAGGCGGGCGCCATGTGCACGATGCCGGTACCAGTCTCAGATGTCACAAATGTTTGCGCCAATACTTTGAAAGCATTGGGCTGGTTTTTGAAGTAGGGAAATAGCGGCTCATAGGTAAGTCCGGCAAGCTCCGCCCCTTTTCTTGTGCGGATGATCTCTGCCTCTTGTGGAAAGTGGTCGGCAACTTTGGCCTCTAAAAGGGTAAACCTCTTTCCCTCGTGCAACACAGTAGCGTAGTCAAATTCGGGGTGGACGGCAAGGGCCAAGTTGGACGGCAGAGTCCAGGGTGTTGTTGTCCATGCTAGAAAGACCCCCTCCTCCTCCTTGATAGAGAATTGGATCACAACTGAGGGGTCCTGCACCTCTTTATAATTCAGATTCGCCTCGAAATTCGAGAGCGGAGTTCCCAATTTCGTAGAAAATGGCATCACCTTGAACCCTTCGTAGATCAGCCCTTTTTGGTAGAGCTGTCCGAAAACCCACCAGACCGACTCCATGAAGGTCGTATCCATGGTTTTGTAGCCCCCTTCAAAGTCGACCCAGCGGCCCATTCTGAAAACGGTGTCCTTCCATTCATTGGTGTATTTTAGAACAATACCGCGGCAAGCTTCATTGAACCGATCGATCCCGTACTCTTCGATCGAAGAAGGGCCTCCCAGATTCAGCTCTTTTTCCATGGCAAATTCAATCGGCACTCCATGACAGTCCCAGCCGAAACGGCTTGGGGCATGACGCCCTTTCATCGTCTGGTAGCGTAAAACGGTATCTTTGATTGTTCCTGCAAGAAGGTGCCCATAGTGTGGCAAACCAGTAGCAAAAGGGGGCCCGTCATAAAAGCCGAACAGCTCGGCATCTTTGCGAGTTTCAAGGATTTTCTTATAGGTTTGCTGTTGTTGCCAGGTATCTAAAACATCCAATTCACTTAGCAATTTCTTCCCAAACATAGGCCTTCTTCAAGTAATATTAGGGTATTATGCCCAAAAGCAAGATATTAGCTCAATCCAAGATTTCTCCCTGAATCCCCCTCGCTCAATCGACCCCCTTCTCCTCGACCACCCCTGTTGCATTAAACGGCCAGGAAAAGCTTTTGAATTAGCAACCCCTAAAGTTTTAAAAGAAGAATGGGCTAAAAAGCTACCTCGACACTTAAGGTGTTTTGTGCTATAGTAATGAGTGGGGGCGTACTGGTTTCGACTTGGTAGTCGAGGTTCAGGTGGCATGCAGAGGACGTCGGTTGGCCTCTTTAATCATTCCGGCACAGCAGATAACTGCAAAACGTGAAGATGAAG